>BNJT01000374.1_pt1 | contig 284632 bp, 321 predicted proteins | sample 8540491 | NCBI WGS metagenome assembly BNJT01 (sample SAMD00202455, study PRJDB9452) | human saliva metagenome | host: Homo sapiens | reverse complement strand
GTGGTATAGTACACAAAGCTTGCTCGTGAGGGCGGGCCAAGAACCTTGAAAATCAAAAGATCAGACAGTACAAACAACCCTGAAATCTCTGTGAAAAACAGAGGGCTTGCGGACATTTTTTTCGAGATGTGTTCGTGAGCTTCAAAAGAATTTCAAAAAGAACCAAACCAAGTAATAACGGGTAAAAATAACTGAGAAAAGACCAACGTTATTTTGACCGGAACGAACAAACTTTAAATTGAGAGTTCGATCCTGGCTCAGGATGAACGCTGGCGGCGTGCTTAACACATGCAAGTCGAACGAGAAATGAAGATGGAAACCTTCGGGCGGAAGCCTTCATTTCAGTGGCGGACGAGTGAGTAACGCGTGGGTAACCTGCCTCATACAGGGGGATAACAGTTGGAAACGACTGTTAATACCGCATAAGACCACAGCATCGCATGATGCGGGGGTAAAAAAACTCCGGTGGTATGAGATGGACCCGCGTTCGATTAGCCAGTTGGCGGGGTAACGGCCCGCAAAGCGACGATCGATAGCCGATCTGAGAGGATGACCGGCCACATTGGGACTGAGACACGGCCCAAACTCCTACGGGAGGCAGCAGTGGGGAATATTGCACAATGGGGAAACCCTGATGCAGCGACGCCGCGTGAGTGAAGAAGTACTTCGGTATGTAAAAGCTCTATCAGCAGGGAAGAAAAATGACGGTACCTGAGTAGAAGCCCCGGCTAACTACGTGCCAGCAGCCGCGGTAATACGTAGGGGGCAAGCGTTATCCGGATTTACTGGGTGTAAAGGGAGCGCAGACGGTTGCGCAAGTCTGAAGTGAAATCCGAGGCTTAACCACGGGACTGCTTTGGAAACTGTGCGACTTGAGTATCGGAGGGGCAGGCGGAATTCCTAGTGTAGCGGTGAAATGCGTAGATATTAGGGAAGAACACCGGTGGCGAAGGCGGCCTGCTGGACGAAAACTGACGTTGAGGCTCGAAGGCGTGGGGGAGCAAACAGGATTAGATACCCTGGTAGTCCACGCGGTAAACGATGAATACTAGGTGTTGGTGCCCAAAAGGGCATCGGTGCCGTCGCAAACGCAATAAGTATTCCACCTGGGGAGTACGTTCGCAAGAATGAAACTCAAAGGAATTGACGGGGACCCGCACAAGCAGTGGAGCATGTGGTTTAATTCGAAGCAACGCGAAGAACCTTACCAAATCTTGACATCCTTCTGACCGCACCGTAATGGGTGCTTTCCTTCAGGGACAGGAGTGACAGGTGGTGCATGGTTGTCGTCAGCTCGTGTCGTGAGATGTTGGGTTAAGTCCCGCAACGAGCGCAACCCCTATTGCCGGTAGCCAGCAGGTAAAGCTGGGCACTCCGGCGAGACTGCCAGGATAACCGGGAGGAAGGCGGGGATGACGTCAAATCATCATGCCCCTTATGATTTGGGCAACACACGTGCTACAATGGCGTTAACAAAGAGGCGAGAACGCGAGTTTAAGCAAAGCTCAAAAAAATAACGTCTCAGTTCGGACTGCAGTCTGCAACTCGACTGCACGAAGCCGGGAATTGCTAGTAATCGCGAATCAGCATGTCGCGGTGAATACGTTCCCGGGTCTTGTACACACCGCCCGTCACACCATGGGAGTCAGCAACGCCCGAAGTCAGTGACCCAACCTTAGGGAGGGAGCTGCCGAAGGCGGGGCGGATAACTGGGGTGAAGTCGTAACAAGGTAGCCGTATCGGAAGGTGCGGCTGGATCACCTCCTTTCTAAGGAAGAAGTAAGGGTTGTTTGTGCTGTCTGGTTTTTGATCAAAGGTTCGCACCGGATTTCCGGTGTCGATACGTCTTCTTGAAACACCCGTTCCCATCCCGAACACGACGGTTAAGAGGAAGACGGCCGAAGGTACTATGTTGGTAACGACATGGGAGAATAGGTGGGCGCCGGAATTTTTCTTTTTTTCATAAGCGATCGGAACGCTTGAGCCAAAAGGCTGGAACGCTCCTATGGCTGATGAAAATCAGCTTTTGCACCTTGAAAATCGCATACAGAATGAATATTCAATTAAGAATATCTAGACATCCGAGGTGATACGACGAAAGTCGTATCCGATAGATGTGACGAAAGTCATGTCTATGAATGTAATAATACGTAACTCTGTGAGAGCAGAGTTGACCAACCCGCATGTTCTTACGCTAGAGAACATGTAAGAGGTTAAACAGAAAAGAGCGTAGGGCGGATGCCTTGGCACTAAGAGCCGATGAAGGACGTGATAAGCTGCGATAAGCTGCGGGGAAGAGCAAATATCTATTGATCCGCAGATTTCCGAATGGGGAAACCTACTGCAGAAGACCTGCAGTGACTGTGCGTAAATCCATAGCGTACAGCCGGGAACCCGCTGAACTGAAACATCTAAGTAGGCGGAGGAAGAGAAAACAACAGTGATTCCGTAAGTAGTGGCGAGCGAACACGGAAGAGCCCAAACCGCGGTGCGTGCACCGCGAGGGTTCAGACTGCATAAAGGGGATTGAATGGTTACCGGAAGGACTTTGGAAAAAGTCCGCTATAGAGAGTGAAAGCCCCGTACGGGAAAACGATTCGAAACTCGGCGGTATCCAGAGTACCACGAGACACGTGAAACCTTGTGCGGGAATACGGGGGACCACCCCTAAGGCTAAATACTACTTAGTGACCGATGGTGCATAGTACTGTGAAGGAAAGGTGAAAAAGGACCCCGGGAGGGTGAAAAAAAGAACCTGAAACCCTATGTTTACATGCAGTGGAAGTGCGATACATGAACGCACAACCGCGTACTTTTTGTAGAACGGTCCGGCGAGTTGCCGGTGCTGGCAAGGTTAAGGACTACAGGTCCGGAGCCGAAGGGAAACCGAGTCTTAATAGGGCTTACAGTCAGCATCAGCGGACCCGAAACCGGGTGATCTATCCATGTCCAGGTTGAAGTTCCCGTAAAAGGGAATGGAGGACCGAACACACATCCGTTGAAAAGGGTGGTGATGAGGGTGTGGATAGGGGAGAAATTCAATCGAACCCGGAGATAGCTGGTTCTCCTCGAAATAGCTTTAGGGGCTAGCCTCGACTTAGTCAGACGGAGGTAGAGCACTGAATTCCTGAGGGGCGTCAAAGCCTACCAAGGGATATCAAACTGCGAGATGCCGCACTGATGATGGTCAGGGAGTCAGACTGTACGAGATAAGTTGGACAGTCAAAAGGGAAAGAGCCCAGACCTACAGCTAAGGTCCCAAAAATACGTGTTAAGTGGAAAAGGATGTGGGATTTCGAAGACAGCTAGGATGTTGGCTTAGAAGCAGCCACACATTCAAAGAGTGCGTAATAGCTCACTAGTCGAGAGGTCCTGCGCCGAAAATTTCCGGGGCTAAAACACGATACCGAAGCTTAGGAATGTAGCAATACATTGGTAGAGGAGCAATCTCAGAGTGCCGAAGCGTTACCGTAAGGAAGCGTGGAGTTCTGAGAAGAGAGAATGCCGGAATGAGTGGCGAGAATGATGTGAGAATCATCATGGCCGAATATCCAAGGATTCCAGGGTAAAAGCTGATCTGCCCTGGGTAAGTCGGGACCTAAGGCGAGGGAGAAATCCGTAGTCGATGGACAGCAGGTTCATATTCCTGCACCTGACATGATCAGAACTGTGGGGACACAGGAACAAAAACCGGACCCGGGAGGCAAAGACCGGGCGAAGCGAGAGTTAGGAGTGCGGTAGGCAAATCCGCCGCACAATCCGAAAGCGTGATAGGGGAGCGAAAAAAATAAGTAGCGAAGCCGGTGGAGGGACTGTCGAGAAAAAGCCGCTATTGTATCATGTCAGCCCGTACCGCAAACCGACACAGGTGGATGAGGAGAGAATCCTAAGGCCGGCGGGAGAAGCATTGTTAAGGAACTCGGCAAAAATGACCCCGTAACTTCGGGAGAAGGGGTGCTGCAGAGATGCAGCCGCAGAGAAAAAGGCTCAAGCAACTGTTTAGCAAAAAAACACAGGTCTATGCGAAACCGTAAGGTGAGGTATATGGGCTGACGCCTGCCCAGTGCTGGAAGGTTAAGAGGAGAGGTTAGCGCAAGCGAAGCTTTTGAATTTAAGCCCCAGTAAACGGCGGCCGTAACTATAACAGTCCTAAGGTAGCGAAAATTCCTTGTCGGGTAAGTTCCGACCCGCACGAAAAGGCGTAATGATTTGAGCGCTGTCTCAACAATGCACCCGGTGAAATTGAAGTACCAGTGAAGATGCTGGTGACCTGCGCCAGGACGGAAAGACCCCATGGAGCTTTACTCCAGCTTGATACCGGGATTCGGTGTTACTCGTACAGGATAGGTGGGAGGCTAAGAAGGAAGGACGCCAGTCTTTCCGGAGCCGCTGTTGGGATACCACCCCTGTGGCACTGGATTTCTAACCTACATCCGTGATCCGGATGGGGGACAATGTCAGGTGGGGAGTTTGACTGGGGCGGTCGCCTCCGAAAGAGTATCGGAGGCGCTCAAAGGTTCCCTCAGAATGGTTGGAAACCATTCGAAGAGCGCTAAAAGGCAGAAGGGAGCTTGACTGCGACACCGACGGGTGGAGCAGGTACGAAAAATGGGACTTAGTGATCCGGTGGTATAAAGTGGGATTGCCATCGCTCAACGGATAAAAGCTACCCTGGGGATAACAGGCTTATCACTCCCAAGAGTTCACATCGACGGAGTGGTTTGGCACCTCGATGTCGGCTCATCGCATCCTGGGGCTGAAGTCGGTCCCAAGGGTTGGGCTGTTCGCCCATTAAAGCGGTACGCGAGCTGGGTTCAGAACGTCGTGAGACAGTTCGGTCCCTATCCGGCGCGGGCGTAAGATATCTGAGAGGAGCTGTCCTTAGTACGAGAGGACCGGGATGGACTGACCACTGGTGCACCGGTTGGGGAGCAACCCCATGGCCGGGTAGCCAAGTCGGGACGGGATAAACGCTGAAGGCATCTAAGCGTGAAGCCCCCCTCAAGATGGGATATCTCATGCGAAAGCGGTAAGACCCCTTGAAGACGACAAGGTAGATAGGAGAGAGGTGTAAGCGTGGCGACACGTTCAGCTGACTCTTACTAATCGGTCGAGGGTTTAACCAAAGGGTTTGGGAAAGAGATGAATAGATAAAAATTCTGTGTGCGGTTTTCAGGGTGTAAACATGCGATAGTGGCGTAGTTGGTAACGCGCGACCTTGCCAAGGTCGAGACCGCGGGTTCGAGTCCCGTCTATCGCTCTCTGAAATGAGCGTCCTGCTTCGGCAGGGCGCTTTTTGCTTCGCCTTATCAGTCAATCAATAAGACGATGCATTTACTGTTCTCGCCTTTTCGCGGGAAATCGGCTATACTGAGGCGAGCAAAGCAGAAGCAAAGGAGTAATTTAGAAAGATGCAATACGAAGGTGATGTTTACCGCCCGCCGAGTGAGGCGCGCAGTTTAATTATTCAGGTAACCATAGGCTGTTCGCACAACAAGTGCACCTTCTGCCACATGTACACGGACAAGCAGTTCCGCGTGCGGAAGCGGGAGGAGATACTGGCGGATTTAGATGAATGTCGGGACACCTACGGTCCCTACGTGCAGCGTGTCTTCTTCGCGGACGGCGACGCGTTGGTTGTGAAGACCGAACTGCTCTTGGAACTCTTACACTACGTGAAGAAAAACTTCCCCTATGCGGAGCGCATTACCTCCTACGGGACGGCGAAGGATGTGCTGAGAAAGTCGGAGGAAGAGCTGGTAGCGCTTCGGAAAGCCGGACTTGCAATGATTTACCTCGGTGCGGAGTCGGGGGACGATGAAGTCCTCGTGCACATTCAAAAGGGCGAGACAGCGGCAGAGATTATTGCGGCCGGTCAAAAGTTAAAGCGCTGCGGCATTCAGACCTCAGTCACGCTGATTTCCGGACTCGGCGGCAGCGCGGGCATGGAAGCGCATGCCGTAAAGTCCGCGGAACTTATTAACGCGATGAATCCGGAATACGCTTCCATTCTGACCCTGCACCTCTCTCCGGAGTCTCCCATGGCGAAGGAGATTCAACGCGGCGAGATGGAGCTCTTAAAGCCGAATCAGATTATGGATGAGACGGAACTTTTCTTAACACATATCGACTCTCCGGGAACGGTGTTCCGCACGAATCACGCCTCGAATTACCTGGCACTTGCGGGCACCTTTAACGAGGACTTGCCGCGTCTCCTCCGCGAGGTGCGTGAGGCCCGTGAACACAGCCGCTACCGCATGGAGAGTTGGCGCAGAAGGCTCTGAGGGCTTAGCGAAGAAATCGAAGCAACTGCTGTGGTTGCCGCGCGCACAGCCGCTATCGCACAGAGAGTCGGAGCAGAAGAGTCCGAGCACTTAGCGGATATATTGACCGGGCTGCTGTGGCTGCTGCGCGGACGGGGAATACCGCAAAAAGAGGAAAAAAAGAGAGAGACCGCGGCGAAATGCGGTTTCTCTCTTTTTATAACGTACTACTGCCGAGAAGGCCGGGACGGAAAACAGTATCGAGACAGCGTTTGCGGGCAACGCAAGCTTTACTGTACATCTGCCTCTGCGGCGTCCGAGAGGGCACGGTAGCGCGCCGTGACCTCCTCGATAAACTCCGCCTCAATGTCGGTGGGGCGCTTGTTTTCTTTTGTGATAATTCCGAAACGCAGATGCTCGTTGCTCGCGCGAAGCGGAATGTTGGCGACCTTATAGTGCAGTCCCTCATCCGGATATTTCGGGATGCCTATGGTGTAAAAATTCGATGCGCGAGCAGGCGAATTTGTTCCATGCGGTCGTTCACATAGATGATTTTCGCGGAGTCGTTCAGGTCCACAACGCCGTTCTCGGTTGCGATGTGGTAAAAGAAGTCCTCATACTGGCCGATGTAGCGAACAAAGCCGTAGTTCAAAAGATCGCGGATATCCAGTTCCGTGACCTCCTTATCCCGGAGCAATTCATGTTCCGCAGAGAGGAAAACATAGGGCTTAAAGCGGGCTATGCTCTGAAAGCGGAGCCGCTTGTTTTCAAAATTGCGGAGCATGCTCTCGCTCTCGGAGACGGAGAAATGCAGGACACCGATTTCGGAGTAGCCGCTGGCCACATCGTCCACCACGTCCATGGAATCGGTCTCGCGGAGACGCAGGAAAAGGCTCTCTCTGTCCTGGTGCCGACAGGCGACATCGTTAAAGCAGACCGCGGTGTGCGAGAAGCGCGTCATCGAGACCACAAGCCGACTGCCCTGGCGGTGGGTTTGATTGATAAAGCGGTCCAGACTGTTCATCTCCTCGAGAATAATTTGGCAGTGGGAGAGGAAACTTTCACCGTTGCGAGTCAGGCGCACGCCCTGATTGGTGCGTTGAAACAAATCAAATCCGACTTCCTCTTCTATGCTCTTTATGATGTGAGAAAGCTGCGGTTGAGAAATATACATGGCCTTTGCGGCCTGATTGATGGAACCGTAGCGGGCAACGCTCCCACAAAATATTTGAGATTTTTTTGTATCCAAGCAAGCCTCCATATCAGAATCACGGCGCACGGTCCGCAAAACGTACTGAGTCCTTATCATACCATAAAAACGGGTTGTGCGCTTCTCAATTGACAGTGAGGCTTGCATTGCTTAGAATAACAGAGGTTGGCGCCCGTGGCGGATTGTGCAGACGCGCCGGATTTAGGGTTCCGGTGGGAGACCGTGCAGGTTCAAATCCTGTCGGGCGCAGGAAGGCGGCTTCAAACAAAAAAAGCGGTTCACGGGCCTTGAGGGCCGTGAACCGCTTTTGCATTCTATCTGAGGATAGTACAATGGAGCAAGAAGTAAGAACGAGGGGGTATGCGCATATGACGCGGCGACAGACTTACGGTATTTTGGCTGTGCTTTGTTTGCTGATGACAGCGGGTCTCACGGCCTGCCGGGCGGGCGAGACAGAACGCGGGAGCGCAGCGACCCAAGAAGAAATTCGGAGCAATGCACCGGGCGACGGATGTCAGTTTCGAGATCTCACGGCGGAGTCCGTCGAAGTGGGCTTGGAACCCGGTCAGACAAAGACAGAGGAGGAAACGAGGTGAAGCAGTTTAAGTCAGGTTTGAACGCGCGCATCGGCACGGCGATACTCGCCGCAGCGTTCGGCCTGCTCACGGCCTGCGGCGGCAAAAGTAAGGCCGAGACCGAGAGCAGTGCAAAGGCCTTGGAAATTCAGGCGGAGACCGCCATCCCGGATATCAAGGCCGCATCCGCGGAGGCGGCCGAGAGCGAGGAGGCGGCGCAGACCGTGACCGTCCCCCTGCAGATTGAGAAGCACAAGCAGGGAGGGACGACACATGGTGCGCGCAGGAGAGCGTACCATTTCGGTGCCGACTTCCTTTGAAGGTCTCCTCAAAGAAGGTGCGGTCTTCAGCGGCGAAAACGACATCGTAAAGGCCGGGGCAACCGGAAGCTGCCGGGTGCAGTACCGGGGATCCTTCGGGCACATCCGCATCAATGTCCGGAACAACGCGGACCATGACCTGCCGGTCAAGGAATGTACGATTAAAGGCATCGACATCGGCAGCGCGGAACCGGATCCGGAGCTCACGCTCTACGGAATACCGATGGGGGCCACGAGACAGCAGATTGCGGATGTCTACGGCGAGCCCTTCTCAAAGACCTTTGACGATGAAAACCACACGTCCAATATGGTCTACCAGTTCGGAGATGAGATTTATTCCAATCAGGTGGTCATGATACTCTTTAAGAATGGAAGGGCCGTGCGCGCCATTTACGATGACTTCTCGCTCTCGGAGCGCTGAGACAGATATCTGCGGCGCGTCAGGGAAGAGACTGAGGCTCAGGGCAACGGAGGTTGTGATCCAGCTGATCGGATGAGGCCGTCATGAGGGGTCAGAATGTCGCGGTGGCGCGGCACGGCCAGGAAATATCCAGAACATGCGGAGCACACAGACTCCGAGCATGGTGAGTATCATCGGGCATCCAGCTGTTGCCCATACCGCGGAGCGTGCCGGAACAAATCTCAATCGGGATGTAGGTGATGAAGAACGGCACCACAAAAGTGAATCAGACGATTGCAGATTGCAAGCACATCCGGGTCTTTGGTAAAGAAGCGCAGGAAGTTCATGCCGAAGAGCCAAATGATGCCGGAGAGCAGCAGGGGTGCCGATTGCCGAGGTAAGAGTGCGGCACGGAAGCCGCGAAAGCGCGATCGGTCTTTCCCGCGCCGTAGTTCTGTCCGACAAAGGTTGTGATGGCAATACCGAAGGCATTGATGACCATCCAGAAAAATCACGTCCATCTTGCCGTAAGCCGTGACCGCGGCAATCGTGTTTTAGTGCCGAAGCTGTTGATGGTCGCCTGAACAATGATATTCGAAACCGTGTACATGGTACTCTGCAGACCGGCCGGGAGCCCCACGTAAATCATCTTTTTGAGCCAGAAGGGCTTAAGTCGCAGCTGGCTCGGAATGAGGCGCACGTCGCTCTTGGTGCGGAGCAGGACAAAGAGCACCATGACCGCGGAGGCGAGCTGCGAGAGTATGGTCGCGAGCGCCGCGCCCGAGACACCCAGGCGGAGATAGGCGACAAAGATAAGGTCGAGCACAATATTACATAAGCAGCTGAGTATCAAAAAGTAGAGCGGTCGCTTGGAGTCGCCGATTGCGCGAAGCACGGCGGCTCCCATGTTGTAAAAGAGGTTCGGAATCATGCCGAGGAAGAAGATGCGAAGATACGCACTGGCTTCCGGCATAATCTCCTCCGGGAGGGACATCGCGCGGAGCGAAACGTTTGTCAGCGCGAGGCCGAGCACCATGATCACGACGCCGGAGAGCAGTGAAAAGGCCAGAGCCGTGTGTACGCTCTTTGAAACAGCCCTGTGATCCTTCGCGCCGTAGTACTGGGAGATAATGACACCGCAGCCCGAAGAGAGTCCGATGAAGAAACCGACAAAGAGATTTACCAGCTGTCCCGTCGCGCCGCCGACCGCGGCGAGCGCGGTGTTGGTGCCGACAAAATTGCCCACAATAATGGTATCGACCGTATTGTAGAGCTGTTGAAAGAAGGTACCGAGCAGGATGGGAAAGAAAAAGAGCAGAAGTTGCGCGGTGATGGGCCCTGTCGTAATGGACGGTGCCTGACTTTTGGACTGCATGGAGGTCTCCTTTTGAAACAATCGTAATTGTGTGTCCGAAAAGCATAGCACAGGGACGGTCGAAAGAAAAGATTCGCACACCAAAAAGAAAAGAAGTGCTATACTAAGTAGAACAACAGAATGAAATGGGCGGCCTGCCGCTTTGGCAGCGCGCGCCGGAAGGTCTTATTTTTATGGCAAAAAACAAACGGAAAGTAAAGAAAACAAAGGCGCAGCTGTTTTTCGGCTGGCTGCGCGGCGGTGACTTTGAACCGGATGATGAGGACGAGGATGTGCCCGAGGGCGGCGGCTCCGGGGACGGCGGTGATAACCGGGGCAGAAAGGGCGGCGGAGGCGGAAGTTTCCTGATGCCCTTGTTGCTCCTACTGTCTGTCGTCTTTTTGATCTTTAACTTTATTCGCCCGCTCAGCGGGGGACAGGGCAGTGTGCAGAGCAAGGAAGTCAGCTACAGCGACTTTCTGCGCATGGTCGATGAGAAAATCGTTGTCAGCGCCAAAATCGGCAACTCTGTTATACGTTTCGACGCGAAGCCGGAGGGACAGAAGTACGCGAGTCACTATGTGACGACCCGCATGGACAGCGACCGGGATCTCCCCGAGAAGCTCTACCGGGCAGGCGCGGTCGTGACGCGGGAGCGCTTTGATATCATGAGTGTGCTGCTCTCGGGTGCGGCGCTCTTTTTACCTGTCATTATGATTTTCGGCGCGATGAACTTCCTCATGCGGCGCATGGGCGTCGGCAGGGGGCGGCGGCGGTTTCATGGGCGGTGTCGCAAAGAGCAATGCGAAGGTCTATGTGCAGAAGGAGACCGGCGTGACCTTTGCCGATGTCGCAGGTGAGGATGAGGCGAAGGAGAGTCTGACCGAGATTGTCGACTTCCTGCATAACCCCGAGCGCTTCCGGGAAATCGGCGCAAAAGCTGCCGAAGGGAGCCCTCTTGGTGGGACCGCCCGGAACCGGTAAGACCCTGCTCGCAAAGGCAGTCGCGGGTGAGGCCAATGTGCCCTTCTTCTCGCTCTCGGGTTCCGATTTCGTTGAAATGTACGTGGGTGTCGGTGCCTCCCGTGTTCGCGACCTCTTCCGCCAGGCGCAGGAGGCTGCGCCCTGCATTATCTTCATCGATGAGATCGATGCGATCGGAAAGAGCCGTGATTCGCGCTACGGCGGCGGCAACGACGAGCGGGAGCAGACTCTGAACCAGCTGCTCTCGGAGATGGATGGTTTTGATTCTTCCAAGGGGCTCCTGGTGCTCGGTGCAACCAACCGACCGGAGATTTTGGACCCCGCACTGCTGCGCCCGGGTCGCTTTGACCGCCGCGTCATTGTGGAGAGGCCGGACTTAAAAGGAAGAATCGAGATTCTCAAGGTGCACGCGAAGGATGTGCTTCTCGATGACACGGTGGATTTCGATGCCATCGGTCTTGCGACCAGCGGTGCGGTCGGCTCCGAGCTCGCCAATATGGTGAACGAGGCGGCCATCCTTGCGGTCAAGAACGGGCGCAAGGCGGTGAGCCAGAAGGATCTCTTTGAGTCGGTCGAGGTGGTCCTGGTCGGTAAGGAGAAGAAGGACCGCGTGATGAACCAGAAGGAGAGACGCATTGTCTCCTATCACGAGGTGGGACATGCGCTGATTTCCGCACTCCAGAAGAACACAGAGCCGGTGCAGAAGATTACGATTGTGCCGCGCACCATGGGCGCCCTCGGCTATGTCATGTACGTGCCCGAGGAGGAGACCTATCTCATGTCGAAGCGCGAGCTCGAGGAGAGACTGGTTTCGATGCTCGGCGGCAGAGCCGCGGAAGAGCTGGTCTTCGGCGATGTCACGACCGGCGCACAGAACGACATTGAGCAGGCGACCAACATCGCAAAGTCGATGGTGACCCTCTACGGCATGAGCGAGAGCTTCGGCCTCATGGGACTCGCAAAAATCGAGAACCAGTACCTCTCCGGCCGCAGCGTGATGGATTGCTCCGATCAGACGGCGGCACAGGTGGACAAGGAAGTGGAGCGCATTCTGAAGACGGCGTATCAGACCGCCCTCGGCCTGCTCCGCGAGAACCGCATGGTGCTGGATCAGATTGCGGACTTCTTGATTAACCGAGAGACCATCACCGGCAAGGAGTTCATGCAGATTTTGCGTAAGGTGAAGAACCTGCCGACCCCGCTCTCCGAGCAGGAGCCCATCCTGATCTGAGGCGGATCGCAAAATAAAAAGCCCGGAAACATTTGCGTGAGCGCGCGTGTTTCCGGGTTTTTAGTTCGTCCGGGGGATTGTCTTTCAAATAAAATGTTTGTTTGGAGGAAAATGTCATGAAGCATGCCGGCTGTCCTTCTTGTGGGGGGGCCTTGTATGAAATTTTACAACGCGGCTTACATGCGGATAAAAGCAAGGGGACACCCAACGGGTGTCCCCTTCTGTAGGAGAAGTATTTCTCAGTGATAGATTTTCTTATTCTCGTAGCGCGGCTCGCTGGTCAGTTGGAGACCCAGCTTATTCATGATGCGGATATCCACCTCGGAGAGCATGACAGAGGTGTGCACCTGGCAGCCGCGAAGTTTTTTCAGCTGCTCAAGGGCGTGCGCCGCATTCGGGTCGCTCGCCGCGTTCATGGAGAGCGCGATCAGAATCTCGTCGGTGTGAAGGCGCGGGTTCTTTGAGCCGAGGTACTTGACCTTTAAGGTCTGCACCGGCTCAATGACGGTCGGGGAGATGAGCTTAATCTCGTCCGGGATATCGCCGAGCGTTTTCACGGCATTTAAGAGTACGGCTGCACTCGCGCCGAGGAGCTCGGAGGTTTTGCCGGTCACAATGCGGCCGTCCGGCAGTTCCAGGGCAGCCGCCGGCGCGCCGGTGACTTCTGCCTTGAGGAGAGCCGCATGCACGACGGGGCGATTGTTTGCGGTGACACCGGCCTGCTTCATCAGGAATTCAATCTTGGTGACCTCGGACTTCTCAGCATCGCCCTCCACGAGGCGGTTCATGCCGGTATACCAGCGGCGAATGATTTCCTGGCGGCCCGCCTCGCGGCAGGCCTCATCGTCCACAATGCAGTTGCCCGCCATGTTAACACCCATGTCGGTCGGGGACTTGTAGGGACAGCTTCCGTAGATGCCCTCGAACATGGCCGAGAGCACGGGGAAAATCTCCACGTCGCGGTTATAGTTGACGGTTGTAACGCCGTAGGCTCCAGATGGAAGGGGTCTATCATGTTGACATCGTTTAAGTCTGCGGTCGCAGCCTCGTACGCGAGGTTTACCGGGTGATTCAGCGGGAGATTCCAAATGGGGAAGGTCTCGAACTTCGCATAGCCCGCCTTGATGCCGCGGCGATTCTCATGGTAGAGCTGGGAGAGGCAGGTTGCCATTTTGCCGCTGCCCGGCCCCGGTGCGGTCACAATGACCAGCGGTCTTGTGGTCTCGATGTACTCGTTTCTGCCGTAACCGTTCTCACTTACAATGAAGGGAATGTCGGACGGGTAGCCGTCAATCGAGTAGTGGCGATACACCTTGACGCCCATGGACTGGAGCTTTGCCTTGAATTGATCCGCTGCGGGGGTATAGCGGGTGATGACAACGGAGCCGACGTAGAGACCGGAAGTCCCGGAAGGCCTGAATCAGGCGAAGCACATCGACATCGTAGGTGATGCCGAGGTCGCCGCGAATCTTATTCTTTTCGATATCCGCCGCGGAGATGGCAATTACGATTTCCGCCTGATCCGCGAGCTGCAGCAACATGCGGAGCTTGCTGTCCGGCTGAAAGCCCGGGAGAACGCGGGAAGCGTGGTAGTCGTCGAAGAGTTTGCCGCCGAATTCCAAATAGAGTTTGTCTCCGAACTTGGAAATGCGCTCGCGAATGTGCTCGGACTGCATCTTGAGGTATTTTTCGTTGTCAAAACCGATTTTCATATCCACTCCTTTGCGCGAGGCCGCCCGGCCCTGTGTCGGGTGACATCATACACGCACGAGATTGTATCATAGCTCCGAGAAAATGTGGTATACTTTTCGCTATGAATACGCATGCGTGCCCAATGCCGGGGGCCTTTTACCGGCAGAGCGAAGAGAAACTGTATCAGGTTCGCTGCCTCGCAATCGATGCGGATAGCGGAGAGTCCCTTGTGATTTGTCAGGCCTTATTCGGAGACTTCCGCCTCGAGCATATCGGGAATCGCGCTTTGCGGTGCTCTTTCAGCCGACGGAAGCGCCCGGCGCGGCAGATGCTGCGTGCACTTGCGACACACCGGGCTCCGTTGCCGAGGACGAGGTAGCTGCAAAAGAGCGGAGTGAGGCCAAGGCGCCCGCGGAAGAGCAGCGCGAGGTCAAGCCGGAAAAGCGTCAGCCCATTAAGGAGCCCGCGGAAGAGCAGCGCGAGGTCAAGCCGGAAAAGCGTCAGCCCATCAAGGAGCCCGCACCGGAAGAGCGGGACCGTCTTTTCCTACACTTTTTGGAGCTGCAGAGTCCGAGCGAGCGCCGCATCTTCCTCGAAGAGGAGAGAGACAATCTGAGCGTGCGTGACATTGCGCGCATCGCGACGGCGCTGGAACTCGAGGACAGCGGAGAACCGGAGGATCAGCTTCGGAACGCCTTTGCGGCACTGCGCCTGCAGGAGCGCTACGAAAAAGAGCGCGGCAATCGCCATGTTTGACATCGCCGAGGAGCTGAAAAAGCTCCCGCCGAGCCCTGGTGTATACATCATGCACGACAAGCGGGATGAAATCATCTATGTCGGCAAGGCAATCTCGCTCCGCAACCGCGTGCGGCAGTACTTCCAGTCTTCGCGGGGCAAGAGCCCGAAAATCATGCAGATGGTGAGCCGCATTGCCCGCTTCGAGTACATCGTGACGGACTCGGAGCTCGAGGCCCTGGTGCTCGAAAATAACCTCATTAAAGAAAACCGCCCGCGCTACAACACGATGCTGCGGGACGATAAGACCTATCCTTATATCAAAGTCACGGTGCGGGAGGCCTTCCCGCGCATTTTTATGACGCGGCAGATGAAGAAGGACAAGGCAAAGTACTTCGGCCCCTTCAGTTCCGCCCAGTCGGTGCGGAAAACCTTGGATTTCATGTATCGGGCGTTTCAGCTTCGGGACTGTAAACGGGTGCTGCCGCGGGACATCGGCAAGGAGAGACCCTGTCTCAACTACCACATTCACCAGTGCGGTGCGCCCTGTGCGGGCTATATGGGCGAGGCAGCCTACCGCGAAAACGTGGACGCCGCGCTCGACTTTTTAAACGGTCGCTTTGCGCCTGTTGTGAAGAAGTTGCAGGCGGAGATGGAGGCGGCGGCGGAGCAGATGGAGTTTGAGCGCGCCGCGGAAGTCAGGGATCTTCTCCGCAGCATAGAGCACATCGAACAGAGACAAAAAATTACCTCCGACGGCATGGAGGACAGGGACATCATTGCGCTGGGGCGTGATGAGAGAGAGGCGGTCGTCCAGATTTTCTTTGTCCGCGAGGGTAGAATTGTGGGAAGAGAGCACCACTACCTCCACATTGCGATGGAGGACGAGAGCCGGGAATTGCTTGAGAGCTTTGTGAAGCAGTTCTATGCGGGGACACCCTTTATCCCGCAGGAAATCTGGCTGCAGGAAGAACTCTCGGATACGGCGCTCCTCACGGACTGGCTCTCCGCGAAGCGCGGTGCGCGCGTAAAGCTTGTGGTTCCGAAGAAGGGACAGAAGGAAAAGCTCATGGAGCTCGCGGCGCGGAACGCGGATATGATACTGGAAAAGGACAGACAGCGGCTCCAAATGGACGAGATTCGGAGCAAGGGCGCTGTTCGGGAAATCGAAGCGCTGATCGGCTTGCGGGACGTACACCGCATGGAAGCCTACGACATCTCGAACATCAGCGGTACGCTCTCGGTCGGCTCCATGGTTGTCTTCGAGGACGGCAAGCCGAAGAAGAGCGACTACCGCAAATTCCGCATTCAGACCGTTGTCGGGCCGAACGACTATGCTTCGCTCCGCGAGGTCCTGACGCGCCGTTTGCAGCGCAGTGTCGCGGCGGAGGACGGCAATTTCGTGAAGCTCCCGGACCTTATTTTGATGGACGGCGGCAGAGGGCAGGTCAACATTGCCCTCGAAGTAATCGAGCGTTTCAACCTACAGATCCCGGTCTGCGGCATGGTCAAGGACGACAGGCACAGGACGCGGGGCGTCTGGTTCGAGGGGAAGGGAACTTCCGATTTCGGAGCGGAGCGAGGGCTTTAAGCTCATCACCCGCATTCAGGACGAGGCGCACCGCTTTGCCATTGAGTACCACCGCAGTCTCCGCTCCAAGGCGGAGGTGCACTCGGTGCTCGATGATATTCCGGGTGTCGGTGCCGTGCGGCGAAAGACGCTGCTCAGGCAGTACGGCGGCGTGGAGGGCATACGGGCGGCCTCGGTCGAGGAACTCAGCACACTTCCGAATTTCAACGCGCGGGTCGCGGAGGAAGTCTATCGATATTTTCATCGGGAAAGGAGTCAAGAAGATGCACGGCGTGACAGTGACGGAACTGATTCAGAGAAACCACTTTAAAAATCTGACCCCGGAGATCAACACGGACGAAATAATCATCTCCGCGCCGGATATTAACCGCCCGGCGCTCCCGCTGACCGGTTTTTTCGCGCACTTTGACAACGCGAGACTGCAGTCATCGGCAATGCCGAGACCGAGTACATCGGTCTTATGGACGACGCGCGGCGGGAAGAAATCTTTGACTATATGTGCCGCTTCCGGGTGCCGGGTTTCATCTTCTCGCGGAATTTACAGCCGCATGAGACCGTCTTAAAGAAGTGCCACGAGTACGGCGTCCCCTGCATGGTGACCTCGCAGACCACGGCGGATTTGACCTCGGAGTTAATCCGCTGGTTAAAGACCAAGCTCGCACCCCAGCTTTCGATTCACGGCGTTTTGGTCGATGTCTACGGCGAGGGTGTTCTCATTATGGGAGATTCCGGTGTCGGAAAGAGTGAGGCTGCGCTTGAGCTCATTCGCCGCGGCCACCGTCTGGTCGCGGACGATGTCGTGGAGCTTCGCAAGGTCTCGGAGGTCGCCCTGGTGGGACGTGCGCCCGCGATTACCAAGCACTTCATTGAGCTCCGCGGCATCGGCATCATCGACGTGCGCGCGCTGTTCGGCGCAGAGTGCGTGAAGGATGTGCAGACCGTGGACCTGGTCATCAAGCTTGAGGACTGGGACCGCAGCAAGGACTACGACAGACTCGGCATGGAGGATCAGTACACGGAGATACTCGGCGTGCGCGTGGTCTGCAATACGCTGCCGATACGGCCGGGCCGAAACTTAGCGATTATCTGTGAGACCGCTGCCGTAAACCGCCGTCAGAAGAAGATGGGTTATAACGCGGCGAAGGAGCTCTACCGCCGCGTCAGCGAAAACATGGCAAAGAGCGCCGAGGAACATGAGAGAGAGCGGCGCGAAGAGGAACTGATTGCCGAGCGGAAGCGCATCGGTGAGGCACTGAACCTCGAGGTCAAGGACAAGATTCTGGGCCACCTCGACACGATAGACCAGAGCGATCTTCCGCCGCACTACGGGGAGTTTGAACGGAGCGGCTACCGGATTGAGTCCGACAGCGCGGATGTCGGGGAGTTGAACTAAAGAAAGCGAGGGCTTTACTTGCGAAGACAGTCGGAACAAGAGCCGCTCTCCCGCCACACGAGTTTTCGAATCGGCGGCGCGGCGGATTATTACTATGAGCCGGAAACGGCCGAAGAGCTCAAGTCCCTGCTTGCGCGTTGCAAGGCAGAGGGCATTCCGAGCGCAGTCATCGGTAACGGTTCGAACCTCCTGGTCGGCGACAAGGGCTTTCGCGGCGCTGTCATACGCCTCGGCGAGGGCTTCGGCGCCATCGAAGTGAATGGGAACCGCCTGAGAGCCGAGGCGGGGGCACTGCTTGCGAAACTGGCGCGAACGGCCGCGGATGCGGGGCTCAGCGGCCTCGCCTTTGCCGCGGGCATTCCGGGCACGGTCGGCGGCGCGCTGGTCATGAATGCCGGTGCTTACGGCGGCGAGATGAAGGATATTTTAGAGAGCGCAGAGCTTCTCATGCCGGACGGCAGCGTGCAGTGTTTTACCGGGGAAGAGCTGGAACTCAGCTACCGGCACAGTAAGATTCCGGAACTGGGGGCCATTGTGCTCTCCGCGACCTTTGTTTTAACGCCGGGTGAGAAAGAGGAGATACTTGCGGAGATGAAGCGCTACGCGGAGTCCCGCCGCGAAAAGCAGCCCCTCAATTACCCAAGCGCGGGCTCTGCCTTTAAGCGCCCGCCGGGCGATACGGCGGCGCGGCTTCTCGACGAGGCGGGCTGCAAGGGGCTTCGCATCGGCGGTGCGGCCATCTCGGAAAAGCACGCGGGCTTCCTTGTCAATCTGGAGCACGCGAGCGCTGCGGATGTGCGCGCGGTGCTCGCGGCGGCGGCCGAACGGGTCGAGGCGCGCTTCGGCGTGCGGCTTGAGCCGGAAATCCGCTTTCTCGGGGAGTTCTGAGCATGTCGTTTTCAGCGGAGGTCAAGGAAGAACTTGCCGAGATGGTTCCGTCAGAATTCTCGCTCTTTACGGCGGAGTTGCAGGGCTTGCTGCTCTACGGCGCGAAATTGACGGAAAAAGAGGGCGGGACGGAACTGCGCTTCCTCAGCGAACACGAGGAAAGTGCGAAGAAATACTTTACATTCATAAGAAAAACGGATAGAATCAAAACAGATTTTGCCATCACAACGCAGCATCCGAACGGAAAAAACAAGGCCTGCACTGCCTTTCTCTCCCGTGAGGACGCCGCCGTGCTCCTTGAGAGCGCCGCGCTCGACTATGAAAACGGGGAGTTGCAGATCGGCAGAAAAGCAGAGCAGAAGCTCTCCGGGGAGGAGGAGCGACGCGCATTTTTGCGGGGCGCCTTTCTCGCGGCGGGGTCTGTTTCCGATCCCGAGCGTTTTTATCATCTGGAGTTTGTTTGTCCGGATGAAAACAAGGCTTGGTATCTGAAATTGCTCCTCTCCGCCCTCGGTGAGACGGCCGGAGTTGTGCAGCGAAAAGGACACTATGTCGTGTATCTCAAGGACAGCGACGGCATTGTGGCTCTGCTCGGCATGATGGGAGCTTCCCGCGCGTTGCTTGCCTTGGAAGAAATTCGCGTGGTGAAGGACATGCGCAACCGTGTGAACCGCACAGTCAATTGTGAGACGGCAAATTTACAGAAGACGGTGGCGGCAGCTTTAAAACAGCGGAAGGACATCGAATACATTCGCGATGCGGAGGGATTCGAGAATCTGCCGTCGACACTTGCAGAGATGGCGGAAATCCGTTTGGAGTATCCGGATGTGTCCCTCAAAGAACTGGGGACGTATCTGAATCCGCCGGTCGGCAAGAGCGGTGTAAACCACAGATTGCGGAAACTCTCGGAGTATGCGGATGAGTTGCGCGGACACGAGAAAAGAGGATAAAGATGATTAAGAAGTCTATGGTAGTGAAGTTAAACGGAAAGGCGGATGCCATGCCGGCTGCGATGTTGGTTCAGGTTGCGAGCCAGTACGAGAGCAGCATCTATGTGGATGATGCGGACAAGCGCGTCAACGCAAAGAGCATCATGGGCATGATGACCCTTGGACTCGCAAACGGTCTGGAAATTGTCGTGACGGCAGACGGCAAGGATGAGGACGCCGCAATCAGCGGCATTGAGGAATATCTCTGCCAGTAAGCACAGAGAAGACGGAGTTTTAAGCCGGGCGAGTTCGCCCGGTTTTTCTTGTTGCCGCAGAAAGGGCGTTGGAGGTTTTCAGTGGCATTCACACATTTGCACGTACACACGGAATATTCGCTGCTCGACGGCTCCGGAAAGATACCGGAGCTCATTCAGCGCGCAAAAGACCTGGGACAGACGGCGCTCGCCGTGACCGACCACGGCGTCATGTACGGCGTGATCGATTTTTATAAGGCGGCCAAGGCGGCGGGCATTAAGCCGATACTCGGCTGCGAAATCTATGTGACGCCGGGATCCCGCTTTGACAGGGACAACAAAAAGGGTGAGGCGCGCTATTACCATTTGATTTTGCTCGCGGAGAACAACGAGGGCTATGAGAACCTCACGAAGATTGTCTCGCGGGGCTTTGTGGACGGCTTCTATTATAAGCCGCGCGTCGATTTTGAGACTCTGCGCGAGTTTTCGAAAGGCATCATTGCGAGTTCCGCCTGCTTAGCCGGCGAGGTGGCGCGAAACCTCGCGGTGAACCGCTACGAGGACGCCAAGGAAGCAGCGCTCCGCTACCGCGATATCTTCGGGGCGGATAACTTTTTCTTAGAGCTTCAGGATCACGGGCTCGGTGTCCAAAAGGCGGTCAATCAGCAGCTCATACAGCTCTCGCAAGACACGGGTATCCCGCTGATTGCGACCAACGACATTCACTATACCAACCCGGAGGACTGGGAGGCGCACGACCTCCTGCTCTGCCTCCAGACTGGCAAGAAGGCGAGCGATGAGGACCGCATGCGCTATGAGGGCGGTCAGTACTACCTAAAGTCCGAGGATGAGATGCGTTCTCTCTTTGCGGCAGTCCCCGAGGCTTTGGAGAACACGGCAAAAATCGCCGCGCGCTGCGAGGTTGAGATACGCTTTCATGAATTGAAGCTTCCCGCTTACGATGTTCCCGAGGGCTATGCGGACGCGGCGAGCTATCTGCGCGCCCTCTCGGAAGAGGGCTTCCGCGCGCGCTACCCGGAAGAGCCGGCGGCACTCCGGGCGCGCATGGAAGAAGAGCTCGCGGTCATAGGCCGCATGGGCTATGTGGATTACTTTCTCATTGTCTGGGACTACATTCACTTTGCGAAGGAGCACGGCATCGGCGTGGGGCCGGGGCGCGGCTCGGCGGCGGGCTCGGTGGTCTCTTACTGCCTCGGCATCACCGACATCGACCCCGAAATACCAGCTGGTCTTTGAGCGCTTCCTGAACCCGGAGCGCGTCTCCATGCCGGATATCGACGTGGACTTCGCCTACGAGAGACGGCAGGAAGTTATAGACTATGTCGGCAGAAAGTACGGAAAAGAGCGGGTCGTACAGATCATTACCTTCGGTACGCTCGCGGCCAAGGGCGTGGTACGCGATGTGGGGCGCGTTCTGGACCTCCCCTATGCGCGCTGCGACCAGATTGCAAAGCTGATTCCGAATGATTTAAAGATGACGCTCGACAAGGCTTTGATGCAGTCGAAGGAACTCCGCGCGCTCTATGAGAGCGATGAGAGCGTGCACCACTTGATCGACATGTCAAAGCGGCTCGAGGGGCTGCCGCGCCACGCGTCGATTCACGCGGCGGGCGTGGTCATCTCGAAGAAGGCGGCGGAAGAGTATGTGCCGCTCGCGCGGGGCGCGGACGGCTCGATTACGACCCAGTTCGGCATGAACACCCTGGAGGAACTGGGCCTCTTAAAGATGGACTTCCTGGGACTCAGAACCCTGACCGTGATTCAGAATGCCGCCGCGGAAGCGGAGAAGCGGAGCGGGAAGCCGATCGACATGCTGGGAATCGATTTCAACGACCCCGAGGTCATGGCGCTCATCGGGAGCGGCAACACCGAGGGCATATTCCAGCTCGAGAGCGCGGGCATGAAGAGCTTCATGAAGGAGCTAAAGCCCACGACCCTTGAGGACATCATCGCCGGCATCTCCCTGTACCGCCCGGGTCCCATGGACTTTATCCCCCGCTATCTGGAGGGCAAGAACCACCCGGAAGAAGTGCGCTACGAGTGCCCGCAGCTTGAGACCATCCTAAAGCCGACCTACGGCTGCATGGTCTATCAGGAGCAGGTCATGCAGATTGTGCGAGACCTGGCGGGCTACACCTGGGGGCGCTCGGATTTGGTGCGCCGCGCCATGAGTAAGAAAAAAGAGTCGGTCATGAAGGAGGAGCGGCAGAACTTTGTCTACGGCAACGAGGCCGAGGGCATACGGGGCTGTGTGAACAACGGCATCAGCGAGGCGGTTGCAAACCATCTCTTTGACGAGATGATGGACTTTGCAAATTACGCCTTTAATAAGAGCCACGCGGCCTGCTACGCCTATGTCTCCTTCCAGACCGCCTGGTTAAAAGCACTACTATCCGAAGGAATTCATGGCGGCGCTCATGACCTCGGTCATCGACAACAGCAGTAAGATTGCCGAGTACATCCTGGTTTGCCGCCAGATGGGCATTCCGATTCTGCCGCCGGATGTAAACGACGGCAAGGCCGTGTTTTCGGTCTCGGGAGAGGGCATACGCTTCGGTCTCTCGGCGATACGCGCGGTCGGAACGGCCGTGAGCGAGGAGATTGTGCGGGAGCGCGAGACGGGCGGTGCCTTCCGCTCGCTCGAAGACTTTATAGAGCGCCTCTCGAACAAGGAGGCAAACCGGCGCACGCTCGAGAGCTTTGTGAAGGCGGGCGCGTTGGATTCCATGCCGGGAAACCGCAGGCAGAAACTCTTGCTCATCCCGGAGCTGCTCGACAAAAAGGCAAAGCAGAAGAATGCGATTGCGGGTCAGGTATCGCTCTTTGACTTTCTCGGCGAGGAGGCGCGGCAGAGTCTCGAGTCCGCCCTTCCGGAGGTCGATGAGTTCCGGAAAGAGGACCTTCTCGCTTTCGAGAAGGAGACGGTCGGCGTCTATCTGAGCGGGCATCCGCTCGATGACGTGCGGGAACTCTGGGAGAAGACCGTGACGGCAAAGACCATAGACTTCCTCGCGGACGATGAGAGCGGCAGGGCAGCGCTCGCGGACCGTCAACAGGTTATAATCGGCGGCGTGCTCACGAATGTCACGACTAAGATTACGCGAAACAACGATACGATGGCCTTTCTCACAGTCGAAGATTTGGTCGGCACGGTTGAGGTGCTGCTCTTCCCGAAGGCCTATGAGCGCTATCGGGAGAAGCTGATCCCGGATGCCAAGCTCTTTCTCTCCGGCCGTGTTACGATCAGCGATGACGATGTGTCCGGCAAGCTGATTTGCGAGCGGCTGTCCGTCTTCGGCGCGGGAGAGCGCACGCTCTGGATTCAGTTTGCGGATGAGGCCGCCTATCTCGCGCAGCGAGGCGAACTCCTGCTTCGCCTCGGGAACAGCGAGGGCAAGGACAACGTGAAGGTCTACTGCCGCGCGGAGAAAAAAATCATACAGCTCGGGCGGGACTGGCGCGTTTCGGCGGAAGAAAGTCTGCTTGATGAGCTCCGCGCCGTTTTCGGCGCGGAAAATGTGAAGACCAGCGTAAAGCAGAGCCTCTGAAATTGTAAAAGCAGGGGGGCTGTGTTATAGTTTTCACGAGGAAATTCAGGCGCACTGCGGAGGCGCAGCGCGCACAGGGAACAGTGAGGAGGTTCCTGTTATGGCAAAGAAAATTGAGACCATCGGTGTTTTGACAAGCGGCGGCGATGCCCCCGGTATGAATGCGGCAATCCGTGCGGTGGTTCGCACCGCCTTGCATCACGGCATGAAGGTAAAGGGCATCATGCGCGGCTATTCCGGTCTGCTCGATGAGGAGTTCATCGACATGGATGCGCGCAGCGTCGCGGACATCATCAACCGCGGCGGCACCATACTCTACACAGCGCGTTGCATGGAGATGGTGACCGAGGAAGGGCAGCGCCAGGCGGCGGAAATCTGCAAAGCACGGCATCGACGGTGTGGTCGTGATCGGCGGCGACGGTTCCTTTAAGGGCGCGGGCAAACTCTCGAAGTACGGCATCAACACCATCGGTGTCCCGGGGACCATAGACCTTGATATTGCTTGCACCGAGTACACCATAGGCTTTGACACGGCGGTCAACACCGCAATCGACGCAATCGATAAGGTGCGCGACACCAGCACCTCGCACGAGCGTTGCTCCATCATTGAGGTCATGGGACGCCACGCGGGCTATATTGCGCTCTGGAGCGGCATTGCGACCGGCAGCGACGCGATTTTGATTCCCGAGCACTACGACGGGAACGAGCAGGAGATCATCAACAACATCATCGACAGCCGTCGGCGCGGCAAGAAGCACTTCATCATCATCAACGCGGAGGGCATAGGCCACTCGAGTTCCATGGCAAAGCGCATTGAGGCGGCAACCGGACTCGAGACCCGCGCCACCATACTGGGCTACATGCAGCGCGGCGGCTCGCCTTCCTGTAAGGACCGCTTCTACGCTTCAATCATGGGATCCAAGGCCGTGGACCTGCTCGCAGAGGGCAAGTCGAACCGTCTGGTCGCCTATCAGAACGGCGAGTTCTGCGATTTCGACATTGAAGAGGCGCTCCGCATGCAGAAGGAGATTCCGGAGTATCAGCTGGAACTCTCCGCAAAGCTGACGCGCTGAGGAGGCATATGGCGGAACATACAGCGGAAACACCGTGCTCTGCGGGGCAAATTCCTATGTGCAGAAGTTTTATCTGAATCCCGCGTTTCAGAAGCTCCCCGAGAGCATCAAACGCGAGCTGCAAATTCTCTGCGTGAGCATCACGGAGGAAGCGGGCGGCGTGCTGACCCTCGAATTTGACAAGGAAGGCAATCTCTTGTTTCAGGCGAGCGCCGAGGACAGCGACTATCTCTTCGATGAGATTGCGAGCGGCATGAAGATAGGAAGAGCGCGCTTTGACCATCAGGAGCTCCTGGAAGAACTGGAACTTTACTATCGCGTTGTCTTTCTGGGGGAGGAAATTTGAGAGTCGGAGAACTTGTACTGCCGCACGGGCTCATGCTCGCGCCGATGGCAGGGGTCAGCGACCTCCCGTTTCGTCTGCTCTGCCGCGAGCAGGGGGCGGAACTCGCAGTCACCGAGATGGTAAGCGCGAAGGCGCTGCACTATAAATAAGGCGACCGAGGAACTCTTAAAGAGCTGTGAGGCCGATGCGCCGCTTGCGGTGCAGCTCTTCGGCTCGGAGCCGGAAATCTGCGCGGAGGCTGCGGAGGCACTCTCGGAGCGCCCCGAATTTGCCCTGATCGACTTTAACATGGGTTGCCCGATGCCGAAGATTGTGAATAACGGCGACGGCTCAAAGCTCATGACCAATCCGCCGCTCGCAGCGGAAATCATTGCCGCAATGGCAAAAAAAAGCAAAAAGCCGGTGTGCGTGAAAATGCGCGCCGGCTTTACTGAGGCTGAGAAGAACGCACCGGAGCTTGCAAAGCGCTTAGAGGCGGCCGGTGCCGCCATGCTCACCGTACACGGCCGCACGAGAGAACAGTACTACGCGGGAACTGCGGACTGGGACATCATACGGCAGGTCAAAGAGGCGGTCTCGATTCCGGTCATCGGAAACGGCGATGTTGTGAGCGGCGAGAGTGCCGCGCGCATGCTGCGGAAGACCGGTTGCGACGGCATTGCGGTGGGGCGCGCCGCGGAGGGAAATCCCTGGATTTTCCGCGAGATACGGGGGTATCTCGAGCGGGGCGAGAAACCGGCGGCACCGAGCGTTGCGGAGCGCTTTGATCTCATGCGGCGTCACCTCGCCCTGGAGGTAGAGGCGGACGGCGAGCGCATGGCGGTGCGAAAACTGAGAAGCCACTTTGCCTGGTATCTGCACGGCTTTCCGAACGCGGCAAAGTGGAGACATGCAATCAACACAGCGGAGTGTCAGGAAGTACTCCTCGAAATTCTGGAGAGTGCCTTTCAGGCGGCGAATCACCTTGACACAGCGGAAAGTACTTCTCTATAATAGTATGACTGTTTATCAAGAAACCAAGGAGGTTCGCCATGGCGGAAATTAAAAAGAATGTTTTGACCCAAGAGGGCTTGAAGCGCTATGAGGAAGAGCTGCAGGATCTGCGTGTCAATAAGCGCAAGGAGATTGCGGATAAATCAAAGAGGCAAGAGAGCAGGGCGACCTCTCGGAGAACGCAGAGTACGATGCGGCAAAGGACGAGCAGCGCGACATCGAGGCGAGAATCGGCGAGCTTGAGGAGCTCTTAAAGCACGCAGAGGTCTATGTCTCGGAGGAGACCCCGATTGACCGCGTGGGCATCGGCAGCCTTGTGAAGGTGCTCGACATCGAGGAGGATGAGGAGCTCGAGTTCAAGATTGTGGGCTCGCAGGAGGCGGATTCCCTCTCCGGCAAGATTTCCAACGAGTCTCCGGTCGGCGCAAAGCTGCTCGGAAAGGAAGCGGGCGAGGTGGTCACGGTAGAGCTTCCCGCAGGAAGCCTCTCCTATAAGATTATCAGCATCACGAAGGAGAACAGTGATGAGTGAAGTGAAGAAGGGCGGAGAGACGCTTGAGCAGGATGTGCACCGCTTAATGCAGGTGCGCCTTGACAAGCTGGACGAGTTAAAGGCAGCGGGAAAGGACCCGTTTGAGATTACGACCTACGAGCAGGGCATTCACGCCGCGGAAATCAAGGCGCGCTTTGCGGAGCTGAAGGACACGGAAGTCTCGGTCGCCGGCCGCATGATGAGTAAGCGCGTCATGGGCAAGGCGTCCTTCTGCGCGGTTCGAGATCTGAGCGGCGACATTCAGATTTATGTGGCGCGCGATGCGGTCGGCGAAGAGGCATATGCCTTCTTTAAGAAGTACGACATCGGCGACATCATCGGCGTTCGCGGCAAGGTCTTTGAGACCAAGACCGGCGAGATTTCGATTCACGCGGAGGAGCTGACCCTGCTCACGAAGAGCATGCAGCCGCTCCCGGAGAAGTTCCACGGCTTAACCGACACCGATCAGCGCTACCGTCAGCGCTACATTGACCTCGTCATGAACCCGGAGGTGCGCGAGACCTTTGTGAAGCGCTCCAAGATCATCTCTTCGATTCGGAGATATTTGGATGACAGAGGCTTCATGGAAGTCGAGACCCCGATGCTCGTAGCGAACGCGGGCGGCGCGGCGGCGCGTCCCTTTGAGACCCACTACAACGCGCTGAGTGAGGATGTGAAGCTCCGCATTTCTCTGGAGCTCTACTTAAAGCGCCTCATTGTCGGCGGTCTGGAGCGCGTTTACGAGATAGGCCGCGTGTTCCGGAACGAGGGCCTGGATGCCCGCCACAACCCGGAGTTCACGCTGATGGAGCTCTATCAGGCGTACACGGACTACGAGGGCATGATGAACCTCACCGAGGACATGTTCCGCCACGTGGCGCGCGAAGTAAACGGCAGCGCGAAGATTATGTACAGCGGCACCGAGATCGACCTCGAGAAGCCCTTCCGCCGCATCACGATGACCGAGGCGGTCAAGGAGTACAGCGGCGTCGATTTCGCGACGATCGAGACCCTCGAAGAGGCGAGAGCTGTCGCAAAGGAGAAGGGCGTCGCATTCGAGGAGAGACATAAGAAAGGCGATATTCTGAACCTCTTCTTTGAGACCTTCTGCGAGGAGCACATGATTCAGCCGACCTTCGTGACCGACCATCCGATTGAGATTTCGCCGCTCACGAAGAAGAAGCCGAACAACCCGGACTATGTGGAGCGCTTTGAGCTCTTCATCTACGGCAGAGAGATGTGCAACGCCTACTCCGAGCTGAACGACCCGATTGACCAGCGTGAGCGCTTCAAGGCGCAGGACGCACTGGCAGCGGCGGGCGATGAAGAGGCGAACCACACGGACGAGGACTTCCTGAACGCGCTGAATGTCGGTATGCCCCCGACCGGCGGCATCGGCTACGGCATTGACCGTCTGGTGATGCTCCTCACCGACAGCCCGGCCATCCGCGATGTACTGCTGTTCCCGACAATGAAGACCATGAAGGCCGAGAACAAAGAAGCACATGGCGAGAGCGAAGGCAAGACGGAAGAGGCGAGCGGCTTCTTTACCCCGAACGAGAAAATCGATTTCAGCGGGGTTAAGATTGAGCCTCTGTTTGAGGATCAGGTGGATTTCGAGACCTTCTCGAAGAGCGATTTCCGCGCGGTCAAGGTAAAGGACTGCAAGGCGGTGCCGAAGTCGAAGAAGCTCCTGCAGTTCACCTTAGACGACGGAACCGGCACGGACCGCACGATTCTCTCCGGCATTCACGCTTACTACGAGCCGGAAGAGCTGATCGGAAAGACCCTGATTGCAATCACGAACCTGCCGCCGCGTCCCATGATGGGCATTGAGTCCTGCGGCATGTTGCTCTCTGCGGTCAATGAGCGCAACGGGGAGGAAGAGCTTCATCTTCTGATGGTGGACAACCACATCCCGGCGGGGGCGAAACTGTACTGATCCGGGGAAAATCACGGGCGGAAAACCTGCGGATTTTTACAACAGATCCAAGCCGATTTTTTGCAGTGACACCGGATTTACAACATTTGTGCAACAAAAAGTCAAATGACGGTACAGCGTAACAGATGACAGCATAAAGTCTGACGCACATCCCAGTTCCAAAAACCTTCAAGGCACTCCGTTTCAGAATCAATCTGAGAGGGGGTGCCTTTTTGCGTGCAGATAGCAGGAAAAGAGGCTGAAAAGCCTTTCATCCCTGTTTGAATAGCAGCCAGAGGGAACGTATGGAACAGGAGTATCAGGACATCACAAGACCAAGAGAAGTCCGGGAAGAGGTGAAGAAGCTGCGTAAAAAGTTTCTTCGCTATCAGGAAGCGGAGGTCGTGTACAGCATCTCGCACCGCAAGCTCATCGAGCGCGCGGATCGGGCGGGAGCGCTGTACAGGATGGAAGGGACGGCGCTGATCAAGCGCGATATTTTCGATGCCTATCTCGAGAATTATAAGAGGGATGATCGACCAGATCCGGACGCAGATTATCAGGAGGGCGAAGAGGAAGATTATCTGAAAGATCTTGAGGAGGATGCTGGCATAGGGAGAAGTATTCATTGTTCTCCTTGACATTTTATGCTATGTTCGATTTGTGCGCATGATCGGTTGAGGCCGCAAATTACGACCTCAAGTTAAAACCCGAAATTTGATATCTTTCAATGACTGCCCTATGAGGTGTGTCACTTTAGTCTCAGGGGCGCCGGTTCTGAATTGAATCGATTTCACCTGATTAAAAAGTACAGTACATGGCGATAACGATAAATTTAAGATATATGGGTGCTAATGGAAGTGCGATCGCATTTGCAAATGAAATGATGAAAAGCGGAACAGTTGCTAAAATTCGTGCGGAGGATGGAAACCTACGATACGAGTATTATCAATCCCTCGACTTTCTAGAGACGGTTCTGCTCATTGACTGTTGGAAGGATCAGGCATCAATTGATGCGCATCACTCTTCTCCGATGATGCAGACCATCTCGGAGCTTCGTGAGAAATATGATCTTCATATGGCTGTGGAGCGTTATGTCAGCACGGAGACAATTGAATCGGATGACTGGTTTATCCGAAGATAAATCAGAATTTAATGTTCACAGAATAGTGGAGGAGGAAAACAGGTTGATTCATAAAAGGAAATCTGTGTTACGAGTTATTTTGGGCATCATGGCTGCTATTGCATTCGTCTTTGCTTGCCTTCTTGGAGACTTTATCTATGCCACACGTTTTAAAATTAATCTGGTTGATAAATCAACATCACCAGATGGAACCTATGAGCTTTCATTCCAGCAGGTTGGTGATCCGGACTGGCCTTTTGGATATACACATGCAAGACTTGTTTTGAAGAATGGAAAACGCGTCATAATTAAGCAAACATTTGATATTGCAGATGATGGAGCTAATGCTAGTATCAGTAGCTGGAATGTAGACTGGAAAGATATTTCTGTGGAAGTCGTTATTTCTGGAACTGAACAAGATGATGTACTTTATGTTTTAAAATTTGATGGATCGGTCGATAGGAAACAACTTGATACACGATATGGGAATATCAAAGAAGAGCGGACCAGAAAATGAATAGCAAAGAGTTGCAAATTTTTAAATTTAGCGGAGGAGAGAAGTAAGTGGATAAGGTAAAGAAATCCCAGCTTTGTATGCAATTGAATATCCACCATTCACCGGATTCGCTCTTACAGCGTTTCCGGTATTTTTTGCCGAAATTCCGACAAGTAACCACAACAGAAGTAGTTGGCAGAACAGAAGCCAACGTCCACAGACCGATTGGATGGTGTCAATAATTTTTCGCAAAATTCGTTTCCAGCCACCAGTTGTTAGTCAACCGATTGCTTTTCGATAGGAAAGGCATCGGTCATTTTTTATGCCACGAGGAGGAGAACAAATGGCAAGACGATCAAGATATCTGCACTATGACGAACAAATGACTGCGCTGATGGAGCGCGGCAATCTTTCGCAGATTCCGGCGGACAGGAACCACACCCGCGGATCCGTGATAGAGAAACTGAAAAACTTGTTTTTACGACAATTGAGGATCTGATCCGATATCTTGGCGAATGCGGAGAGGATGTACAGATCCACATAGAAATTGAGGTAGAAGGGGAAAGGAGGGCACCTGATGCCGCGGAAGAAGGAGACAGCCAGATACCGCTTACAAGCCCGGAAGGCGCAGCGGCAGTTATGCGGGATGTGCTGAAGGAGCTTGACCGGGAGTGGGTATGCGTTGTCAATATGGACAATCACTTAAAGCCCGTGAACTTTAACATCGTCTCCATAGGCAGCATCAATCAGTCACTTGCGCCGATCCAGAACATTTTGAAGAGCGGTATCCTCTCGAACTGCAGCAACATCATGCTGATGCACAATCATCCCTCCGGCGATAACGAGCCGAGCCGGGAGGACATACAGCTCACAAAGCGCCTGGTCGAGGCGGCAAACGCATGGATATGAATGTATGGTTGCTTCGATGATAGGCGTCCTCGTCCGTTCGATGGATTTCTTTATTTAGGTCAAAATGTAAAAATGAAATTTACATTCTTGCTTATAACTGATACAATTACAAGCAAGAAAGTAAATAAAGGCGGTGGCTACATGATCCCTTCACAACAGATTCTGAAACTTGCGAAAGACAATAATGGTGTGATTACTACTGCCATGATTGCCAATGCCGGACTTCCAAGAGGAAGTCTTAAATATTTGTCTGATAGAGGAATCCTTGAACGTGTCGCACGTGGTGTCTATACTTTACCGGAAGTTTGGGAGGATGAGTTTGTAAATATTCAGTGCCGCTACAAGAGAGGTATTTATTCTCTTGATACAGCATTGTTTTTATGTGATCTCACAGACAGGACTCCTGCGAATTTTCATATGTTTTTTCCGTCCACTTACAATCTGACAAATCCAAAACGGGAAGGTATCCTATGCAAAGGTATGAAGGAGCCGCTATATGGTTTAGGAGTAACAGATCTATTCACACCAAGTGGCCATAAGGTGAAAGCCTATTCAGCTGAGCGGACATTGTGCGATGTTTTAAATCCTAAAAATCATACTGATGTCCAGGTGATAACAGACGCTTACAAGCGGTATATGTCAGGCAAGGAGAAAAATATTCCTCTTTTGTCCGAATATGCTGCGATATTGCATGTAGAAGAAAAACTAAGATCTTATCTGGAGGTGTTGCTGTGAAAAACGCTATGCAGTTGAAGGCAATCATAAAAAACATTGCGAAGAATAAAAATATTTCTGTGGCACTTGTTCTTCAGAACTATATGTTGGAACGTTTTTTGGAAAGAGTTTCCTTATCCAGATATCATGACAACTATATCATCAAAGGCGGATTTTTGATTGCGTCTATGGTCGGACTTGATTCAAGAGCAACGATGGACATGGATGCGACAATAAAAGGGTATCCGGTAAATGAAGAAGCAATACGAAAAATGGTGGAAGACATTATTGCTGTCCCTGTAGAAGATGCTATTCATTTTTGCTTGAAAAGTGTTAGAGAAATCCGGGAAGGCGATGAGTACACTGGTTATCGTGTTGCATTGACTGCTGATTATGAGAAGATGGCGGTTCCGCTGAAACTGGATATTACGACTGGAGATAAGATTACACCGCGGGAGATAGAGTATTCCTATAAGCTGATGATGGAAGATCGCAGCATTCGTGTTCTGGCATATAATTTGTCGACAATTCTGGCTGAAAAGCTGGAAACGGTTGTGTCAAGAGGCAATCAGAATACCAGACCGAGAGATTATTACGACATTTATATTCTAAGCAAATTGCAGGCGGAGAATATTGACGTAGATAGTCTTAAAGCAGCCTTGTCAGCAACAACAGCCAAGAGGGGATCTTCAGAGCTTATGATGCAATATGCAGAAATCATGAGGACTGTGAAGAGTAGTGATGTTATGAAACGACAGTGGGACAATTACAGAAAGGATTTTGACTACGCCGCAGGGATTGAATTTGAAGAGACTTGTGATGCCGTCGTTGCAATGATGGATGAACTTGTTTCCAGGCAGTAGATCAAGGAATCCTTCAATGTCAGGAATTCTGACACGAAAGTATTCGGTATTTCCCGTTCAGCCTCGTATAATCAGAAATGAAGGAGAGCAAATCGTCACAAGGCGCAATACGGAATAGGAATGTGTCTTTGGCAGAATGCCGCGCCAGGACGATTCCGCCAGATGATTTGCCCGCAGATGTGGTGATTGATTCTGGCAGGAGGCAGAACTGGGAAGCATAACACTCTGTAACAATTGACTCGATGTACAACATTTTCACAACAGGCACATGGCAAGAAGTAAACGATAAACCATAGTGACAGACAGGCGATTTCAGGCAGCACTGGGACGAAACCTGCGATAACAAGTGGAAACAGATCATCAAAAAATTATTTGAAATGGACTCCCGACCATGAAGACCATGAAGGCCGAGAACAAAGAAGCACATGGCGAGAGCGAGGGCAAGGCGGAAGAGGCAAGCGGCTTCTTTACCCCGAATGAGATGATCGATTTCAGCGGCGTTAAGATTGAGCCCCTGTTCGAAGATCAGGTGGATTTCGAGACCTTCTCGAAGAGCGATTTAAGCGGTATCCACGCCTACTACGAGCCGGAAGAGCTGATCGGAAAGACCCTGATTGCAATCACGAACCTGCCGCCGCGCCCCATGATGGGCATTGAGTCCTGCGGCATGTTGCTCTCTGCGGTCAATGAGCGCAACGGGGAGGAAGAGCTTCATCTTCTGATGGTGGACAACCACATCCCGGCGGGGGCGAAGCTGTACTAAACAATCGAGAATGAATAGAGAGGTATGTCGACTCAGAGTTACTGAGGAGGCATGCCTCTCTTTTTGCGGAAGAATGATGGTAATGGCAGAAGAGGACCGAGTACGCTCTTTGGGTTTGGGGAAGCAGACAAGTGGATTTACCTTTTGGGTTAATTGTGTTATTGACGATAATGGGAATTCATGCTAACATTGATTTACCTTAAAGGTAAATATTATGCGAGAGATGATGGCTTGGAAGTTACGTACAAAAACAATAAAATCGGAAAGATTTGTACGGATGCTAAAACTGCAGAGAGAGCCTACGGTCGAGAAATGGCCGATAAAATACATCAGCGTATCGATGAACTTCATGCCGCTGACACCGTGGAAATGATGATTCAGTGGCATATCGGACGATGTCATCCCCTTGCGCAGAATCGAAAGGGACAGTATGCGATGGACTTGATTCATCCGTTTAGATTGGTATTTGAGAAGAAGGGAGATGAAATCCAAATCGCAAATATTTTAGAGATAGTCGATTATCACTAATGATTGCAATAATAAGTCAGGAGGAGGCACTATGGTGAGAAGTCGCAGTTACATTGCAACGCCACCGGGGGCAACAATCAGAGAGCAGTTAAACGACAGAGGTTTAACGCAGAAGGAATTTGCGGTCAGAATGGATATGTCGGAGAAGCATATCAGCAAGCTCATAAATGGCGATGTACAGCTTACACCGGAAACAGCAGTCAGATTAGAGATGGTTTTAGGAGTTCCGGCTAAGTTTTGGAATAATCTTGAAGCAATTTACAGAGAGAAGATTGTTAAGGCAGAAGCGGAAAATGCAATGGATGCCGATATTGAGCTGGCAAAAGCAATTGCCTTTTTCGTGAGATGGTAAAATTTGGGTGGGTTTCAGAGGCCAAAGAGGATACAGAGAAGGTTACTACGCTCAGGAAATTCTTTGGAGTTGTAGGGCTTTCCATTCTCGGAAATGAGCAGATTACGAGAATTGCTTGCAGACGTCTGGCAATTACAGAAAAGAGTGATATGGCTCTGATTGCGTGGGCACAGGAAGCAAAGAATGAGGCGCGTGATATCCGCACTGCTCCGATTAATATTAAAAAATTGATTTCGATTATGCCTGAGTTACGTAAAATGACTGTACTCGAGCCCAAGGAGTTCTGTCCTCAGCTAAAGAAATGTTTGGCAGATTGCGGAATCGCCTTAGTCTTTTTGCCGCACCTTCGCGGTTCTTTCCTTCAGGGGGCTTCCTTTCCGGATGGAAATAAAATAGTTGTGGGACTTACGGCAAGAGGCAAGGATGCAGACAAGTTTTGGTTCAGTTTATTCCACGAACTTGCTCACATTGTCCTCGGTCATGTGGGGCAGTCCCATGGCACATCAGAGGAGGATGAAATGGCAGCCGACAAATGGGCCGGTGATATACTGATTCCTCACGAAGATCTGGAGATTTTCAAAAGAAATAAGGAGTATTCGGAGAGAAGCGTACTTCAATTCGCAAAGGAACAGGGAATTGCGCCCGGAATCGTAGTCGGAAGAATGTAGCTGGAGGGGATGATTCAATATAGTGCACTGAATCATCTGAAGGAACAATATGAAATTGCGGTATGAAGTTGTTATGGCCAGTCATCACGAAGGGCAGAATTAGACAATCATATACCGTCGGACGCGAAGTTGTACTAAACAATCGAGAACGAAAGCATAGTGAGAGAGGTATGCCGATTCAGATGGATCTGAGGAGGTGTACCTCTTTGTTGTAATACAAAAGATGTGTAACACTTGTTCCGAATGGATTATAATGTTGAAAGAAGAGAACAAAACGAACCGAACATCAAACGAAAGCGGATGAGATGTTATATTACATGACAGGACATAAAAACATGGCGGGAGATTACCATGATTGAAGTAAAACATATTACGAAGGAATATAAAGTAGTAAAAAGAGAATCGGGATTTCATAATGCTGTTAAAGCTTTGTTTTCTCGTAAATATGATAAGGTAAGAGCACTGAATGACATCAGTTTCAAAATTGGTGATGGGGAAATTATTGGTTATATAGGTCCCAATGGTGCTGGGAAAAGCACTACGATAAAAATTCTGTGCGGAATTCTGACGCCTGAAAAGGGGCATTGCATTGTGGATGGCTATGTTCCGTGGAAAGACAGAAAAGCCTACGTTAAAAACATCGGGGTTGTATTTGGACAGAGAAGTCAGTTATGGTGGGACATACCGATTATTGATAGTTTTGAGTTACTTAAGGATATATACGGAATAGATAGTCGTATATATAAACAGAATATATCGGAATTGAGCCAGAGACTGAATCTAGAAACAATATTAAAAACACCAACGAGAAATCTTAGCCTTGGTCAGCGAATGAGATGTGAAATTGTGGCATCGTTACTACATAATCCCCAAATTCTGTTTTTGGACGAACCAACGATTGGTTTGGATGCGGTGTCTAAGTTGGTAGTGAGAGATTTTATAAAAGAAATTAATGCTGAAAAGGGAACTACCGTTATATTAACAACGCATGACATGCAGGACATACAAGCCTTAACCCAAAGGGTAATGTTAATCGGAAAAGGTCAAATTTTGTTGGATGGAAGCCTTGATGAATTGAAAAAGAGGGCTTCGGATAAGAAACAGATAACAATTAAATATCGCGGAAAAACACCTGAACTATGTGAAGGAATGTATTACTTGGAACAAAAGGATGATAAATTAAGAATCTCAGTGGATCCTAACATCATTTCGGTTTCCGGAGCACTTGCGCATTTATCTGATCAGACTGAAATAATCGATTTGGAAGTCTCGGATATATCCGCAGATGAAATGGTTGCGCGGCTCTATAGGGAATATCAGATATGAAAAAAATACTTATCGTTATTTAGAATCCGTCTTATAAATAGTGTTCAGTATAGAGCGGTTACCTTTGGGGCTGTAACATCTAATGTAGTGTGGGTACTGTTGGAACTGATGATGTACGCGGCACTATATAAGTCGGCTGAGAAGGCACTGCCAATGTCCTTTCCTCAAATTTGTTCATACGTTTGGGTAAAAAGGATTGTGATGGGTATGCTTGTCGTGGTGGCATATGATGGAGAAATATATAGTGTTATTCATAGCGGCTCCGTAGCATATGAACTGGTAAGACCTATGGATATATATGGGAAATGGTACTTTCAGGCAGCGGCCAATAGAGTGACATCTACAATGGTAAGTTGTATCCCGGTGTTAGTGATAGCAATGATACTCCCGGAACCATATGGACTGCGGCCGCCTATGAGCGCCTTGCAGACACTGGCATTTTTTTGTTTCTGTCGTTCTTGCACTGGGAATTGTAGTGGCATTTGCTATGTTAATGTTTATTACATTGTTCTACACAATAGCACAACGTGGGGTAAAGATTATCGTTGCAGCGACAACCTCCTTCCTATCCGGCGGAATGATTCCGTTGACTTTTTTTCCTGAAAGAGTATTAGCCATACTGAAATATCTTCCCTTTTTCATCTATGCAGAGCACGCCATTGCTCATTTACAGTGGAAATATTACAGGAACAGAAATTTTAAATGGAATTGCTGCACAGATTATATGGATGATGATTTTGCTTGTAATTGGTAAAGTGGCGATGAATTATGCAATCAAACATGTAGTCGTGCAGGGAGGATAAGAGTAATGAGGGCTTATCTTAAGATGATGCTGCTGCATCTAGAAAGTCAAATGCAATATAAGTTATCATTCTTTATGACGGTTTTTGGACAGTTTATAACAGCATTTGCAGGATTGTTTAGTATCAAATTTATGTTCGAACATGTGGATATGATATACGGGTTTAATGATACCGATGTAATTTTGTGCTATTCGATTGTTGTTTTGTCATTCTCCATCGGTGAAGCGTTCGGCGGAGGCTTAGCAACATTTGGCGGCATACTCGGAGACGGTAGCTTTGATAGAGCATTGGTAAGACCGAGAAATATTGTATTTCAAATACTGGCTCCGCAGGTAGATTTTACACGCATAGGGCTGTTGATTCAGGCGGTAGGAACCCTTGCATATGCAATTTCCAAATCTGAGATTCAATGGGACTATAAAAAGATAATTACGCTTATGCTGATGATTGTCTGCGGAAGTGTTTTGTTTTTCTCCCTGTTCTTATTTAAGGCGACATTTACTTTCTTCACAGTACAGGATTTAAACTTTCTAAATCTGTTTACATATGGAGCGAGGGAATTCGGAAAATATCCGTTTTCTATTTATGGAAAGGTTGTTTTATCAATTCTTACATACATCATACCGCTAGCTTTGTTCCAATATTATCCTTTGTTGTATATAATTGGCAGAAAATCAGAAGCGTATTATATTGGGTTCCCGTTGCTATCACTTGTTTTTTTGATTCCGTGCTGCTTGTTTTTCAAATTAGGTCTTAGAAGGTATCAATCGATAGGTTCATGAACGGAAGAATGCAAGGAGTGCCTGTAAGCGGTACAGACAGGATTGACAGGAGTCCTTTGCTTGCTTTGTAGCGGCACAGTTATCTTGTAACAGTTCTGTCGAATCACGTATAATGGTTGCAAAAGAGAAAAACACACGATTTGAACGCAGATGAAGCTTGCTTGTATCGATGTGATAAGAAGGGAGAACGTTGCTTGTCAGCGGAGCGGGAGGGATAAGGACATGGATCTCTTTGGTAATTTAGAGGCGGATTTATTCCGGTTCATTATTCGGAAATCCGATTGCCATGAGTCAGTCCGTGCCGGATGGAGCAGAACTGTCATTCAGTGTCACTTACAAAACCGGTAGGAAAAAGGTTCTGAAAGTGATGTCCGGAACAGCACTGGCCGACCGCTTATTGCAGCTGGCAATGGATCCTGACATAAAGCGGAGGGAAGTAAAGCAAGCAGTCGGCAAATCTTCAAAGAAGGTTGCTCACACGAACGAAAAAGCTCTGATTCAACTCAGGAAGAATCAGCTGCCGCAGGGAAGATATATTTTTGGGAAAGATCTTCCGGTCGGAACATTTGACTTTACCTGGGTATGGGGTAGCGGTTCCGTTGGACTGTACGGGACAGCTGAAAAACACGACTCTTGAAATTGCCTTTATTCTGAGAATGTGGGAAATAGATATGATTATGAATACCGGCAGTGTCTGCATGTGCAATGTGAGTCCGGAAATATGCTGACTATTGGCGGAAACCTTGTTGTTGAAATCTCAAGGTCGCCGAAGCTGGAGATTGATTTGTGAAGGGGGGATTAAGGTCTAAAAACAGAATGAGAGCTATGCCGGGCAGTGTTCGCTGCAATGGCATAGCTCTCGGTTTTTAGTACTCCATACTGATCCCCTTTTTTTCTGCCGTGTCTCATCACGAAGTGAAATGCCGATAGACCGGCGAAAAGATAGGCGAGGGAATTAAGTACGAGTAGCCCGACATCAAAAACGGAAACCGTGTTCCCTTCGAGGATGCTGCGTGAAATATGAATGCCTTGTGAAAGCGGCAGAACATAGTAGGCAAAGCCTTGAATGTTGCTTCCATCTACCACTCCCGAAAAGAACAAGAGTAAATAGCTTGCGATGGATATGAACGAAGCGGTTTTGGTAAAAATCAGTGTCAAGGCCGAAAGGAAATAGGATATCCCTATGAGCCCCAACATGGTAATCGCGAACACGGGGAGAACCATCCATGAGAAAGCCATGGGAATAGAAAACAATACATGAATCGCTGACATGACCAAAATGATTTCGACGGACTGAAACAGCAACCAGCAGACTGCTCTGCAAAATAAAATGCCGGAGAGAGCGGTGGGCTTTATCAGCAACTGTTCAAACGTTCCGCTCTGCTTTTCAGAAGAAATGGCCATGGAAGATTCGCCGATGATGCCGTTGGCGTAAAACCAATACACGAAGCCTATGTAATACGCAGAGTTGGGGCGTTCGGCAGAGTTTGAGAACAGTTTGAAGAAACCGACGAACATGATAAACAGCACGAATAAGTTGACGATGTGATCCGGATAATAGCATTTCGCTTCCAAATAGTACTTTCGCAACTCAGCGGTAAAGCAACGCCTTATCTTAGCCATGATGATTCCTCCAAAAAGAAATGAGAACTTCTTCCAAGGTCGGCGTTTCCGGTGTGACAGCTATGATTCTTATCTGCTTCTCCGCACACATTTGTACAAGAGAGTACGCAAAAGCTTCCTCGGACTCGGAAAGGCTCAAATGAATTTGTTTTTTTTCTTCATGGATTCGGATTGCTTCCGAGGGCATAAGAGATGCGAGCGCCTCAACGGTTTCTTTCGTATAGGGCAAGGTGTATTCCGTACGTTGTTGTCCCTTGTGCGCGTTTACGAGAGCATCGATGCTACCTTGATAGGTGGCAACGCCGTTTTCTAAGATGATGAGTTTATTTGTAAGGCGCTCCAATACATCTATCTGGTGTGTTGTCAGAAAAACAGTCGTGCCCTGTTCTGACATCTTTTGGATTTCAGAAATAACACTCAACTTTGTTGTCAAATCCAAGCCTAAGGTGGGCTCATCCAGAAACAAAATTTTAGGGGAATGAATGAGTGCTGTCATCAAGGCAACTTTCTGCTGCATTCCTCTGGAGCAATAGCCTACTTTTTTGTTCTCGTGCCCCTGTAAATCCATCACAGAGAGCAATTCCTCGGTCCGGTTTCGAATGACATTGTCGGCCAGCCCCATTAAGCGCCCGTAATAACACAAATTCTCCTTGGCAGACATATACCAATACAAATTCCGGTTTCCTTCAAGGACGGCACCGATATCCTTAAAATAATCATTTCCGGCGTGTTCGATGTTTTTGCCGTTATAGTATATGTTCCCGGAGCTTGGCGTTAATATCTTTAACATCAGCTTGATAAAGGTGCTTTTTCCGGCACCGTTCGGTCCCAAAATCCCGTAAATTCCGGGTTCACTTATCTCAACACACAGATTTCTGAGTGCGGTATGCTTCCCAAATGACTTCGTAAGTTGATTCACACAGTAAATCATTCACGACCTCCGCTGTCTTGCCAAGGCTTGTAGCCGATTCGATTACATATGAGATGTATTAACAAAACACCACCATGAATATAACACAAATCGGTTTTCTTATCTACGATTTACATATGATAACTTTTTAAGCGAAAAATTCGAGATGGAATTATCATAATGCGCAAAGCGACTTTCAGAAGCTAACGATAAAGTTTTATGATGAGCAGGACAAATGGAGAGCCGTTTGGCGGACAATGAATGAGAGCGTCATGTTTTACCCGGCACTACGATACGGCTCCTGTGTGGAGCTGCGGAGCCGGAGAGCCGCGCAGGAGACATAGAAACATATGTGTTTGAGCATCTAATGCCTGTCAAAGTTGAGGACAGCAACAATAAGCACTGGTATTGGATGAAATATATAGCGGAAGAGATTGATTTTTGGACTTGTAACGATGCCTACAAAGAGCTGTATGACAGACAGGCTTTTCAAGAAACAATCGATAGAGTGTTGGCTGAAATTGCGGATACGCTTGGGGTATTGATGAAAGCATAAATGGTACAGGCTTACTGAAAAGAAAGTGCAAAAAAAATGCCGGTGCTCTTTCGGCACTGGCATTTCATATCGATTCACGGTAAGATTGACGTATACAGTTGTAAAGCACAAAAAGAAAGGAAGGTCCGGCTATATGAAGTCACACAAGTTTTTCGCATGGGCAACGGTATTCTGCTTTGTCATGACGATGATCACCGGCTATAAGAGACAGTAAGCGCGGCTTACGTCGAAGAAGCAATGACGCCCGCTTGCTGTAAGGCTTCCTCTACGGCGATTGCCAGCTGATCGGCGCAGGAGGTTCCGCGGCCGTCGCAATCGTTTCCTCGGAGAAGGGAGGCTGCCTCGACCGCATCTCTGCCCTCAAGCAGCCTGCTGATGGCAGAGGTATTGCCGGGACATCCGCCGTGGAATACGACGTTGTGCAGGCGACTGTCTTCGAGTTCGAAGCTGATTTGTTTTGCGCAGACACCGCGTGTTTGATACGAATAGCGTTTCATTTCTGAAAACCTCCTCATGTTTTGATACCCTTATTGTACATGGTAGAAAAAACATATCAAGTACAGAGCGGATGGAAGATGGACGTTCGATTGCTTATTTTGCTGAGCTGGGTTACAATACAGACAAGCCTGAGCCCAGTAGAAATAAGAGCGCGAGGTGTTCGATGTTTGTCGGGTGGTATCGGCTGCTCTGCAATGGACTTCTCTTTGGCAAAAGGGAGCGGCAGAGGGGACAGTATCTTCTCTTTTGAGAAGAACAGATGCTTCGGTTTCAAGGCGGAATCGGAGCCAACACGAAAGGAGTAATTCCTATGTCTCTTGAAGATAAGATCGATCAGCTGAAGGGTGCTGTCAAAGAAGGCGTCGGTAAGATTTCCGGCGATGTAAAGGCAGAGAAGGAAGGCGCTGCGGAGCAGGCGACCGCGAAGGCAAAGGAAGTTGCGGAAGATGCCAAGAAGGCAGCGGAAGAAGCTGCTGAGAAGGCATCCGCGAAGGCGAAGGAAGTTGCCGGAAATGTGAAGGATGCAGTGGAAGGAACGATTGACGGCGTTAAGAACATCCTGAACAAGGACAAAGAATAAGTTTGTTACGAAAAGCCCCTTACCGATTTCGGTGAGGGGCTTTTTTTCTGTCTCGTTTTCTGTCTCAGAGTCGAAGCTCAAAAACCGCCCTCCGGCGGGAACAGTTCCTGCACGCTCCGCTGATAGTATGCCGCAAGGCGCAGGGCTGTGTATACATTCGGGCACTGCACGCCGTACTCGTAGCGGTACAGGGTCTTGACATCGACAGAGAGTTCCGCAGCCACACGGGCGCGGGAAATGCCGGCCTCTTTTCGAGCCTTCATCAGGTTATTTGTCATTTCAGTCATGGGACACTTTCATCTCCTTTCCACGTAAGCGGGCAATTGACTTACATGCTACGACAAACCTTCCCGAAGATGCGGAAGGAGTTGCGCTCCGAATCCATCGGCATCAGCGTCGGCGCTTTGCAGGCGGAGCACCGGCCGCGCCAGCTCTCTATCTTTGTCAATGAGAGGCAGCGGGAGCGGCAGATGTTGGCCGATCGTATGGTGAGCGCAATCCGCAGCCGTTACGGCTATTTTGCCGTGCAGCGCGGCATCATGTATGAGGACAAGTACCTTTCCTCCCTGGATGCGAGCGCGGAGGATCACATGATACATCCGCACTCCTATCTGGAGCACGGAAACCGAAGCGGTTGTGAGACCGCATTGATTGCGAGAGGCAGGTGAAGGAAGTGGGCGTCTATGATTACCATCGGGAGCGGAAGCAGGCGGAAGACTTTGCGGTGCCGTTTGCGGAACATGTGCCGGAGACAGAGCAGGTAAGCCCAAACAAAGCCTATGTCGAGGTAATTGCAAATTTTTCAGCGGACGGAAAAATGTTGCCGCTCAAGCTAATCTGGGAAAACGGAAAAAGCTATGAGATAGATCGCATCCTCCGCGTGGATCGCTGCGCCAGCTTAAAGGCGGGCGGGGCGGGCATACGCTATGTCTGTCGAATACAGGGGCAGAGAGTGGAACTGTATTACGAAGAAAACGGGTTTTGGTTTGTGCAGCGGAAGGTGGCGGGAATAAGGGAAGCGTAAACGCAAGCCTGAAACAGAATAGCGTTTCAAGCACGAGCTCGAAGCGCCGAGACCGCCGTAATGCGCGGGAAAATGCGGATATCCGCAGACCCTGTTTTGTGCTTGCATTGCTGCTGCCGTTTCTCGGATAAGGGCAAGGATGAACAGAACTCTGCGTGCGCAAGCTATCCAGTAAGACCAAAGTATGTTATAACCATATCGAGTCGAAAAAAGCCGAATTCCGGGAGGTGCTTTCCTTGCGATATATTCTTTTACTGCGCGGCATCAATGTGGGCGGCAAGAATAAAGTAGTGATGCATGAATTCATCGATTTACTTGCGGCGGCGGGGTTTGAAGCGCCTGCATCTTACATGAACAGCGGAAATTTATTTTTTAGCAGTGACGACCACAAAGAGAGCTGCATCTCAAAAATCAGAGCACTCTTGGAAAAGCATTATGACTTTTCCGTCCCGTTTGCCCTGCTCACAAAAGAGGAATACTTGGAAGAGCGGGCAGCGCTGCCCGCGTGGTGGCATGGAGAGATGGCGAGAAAAGATGTTTTATTCTACGCCTGCGGCATGGACGTTGGTAAGATGCGGGACTTCATCGAAAAAGCCGCTCTGTACAACGAAGTTGTACACCTCGGGCGGCAAGCGGTATTCTGGGGAAAATACGATGAGGCGGAGTACCTGAAAACCACCTACCATAAGAAGCTGATGAAGCAGGCGTTTTACAGGGAAGTCACCATACGAAGCGGAAATACATATGAAAAAATTGCGGAAATCCTCGAAAACGAAAAATAAGCAGAAAGTCCGGCCACATACTATTCTGCACTGCATTTCAGCCGAATGATGGCGAGGAAGCATACGGAAAAGCGTTTTCGTATTGCGCCGGAGCGTGTTATTGTTAAATATGGGAAGAAGGTGTGCCGTCATGGCAGTTCATCAGCGAAACGCAACCCCCGTTTGACAAATTGACAAGCCGCTTTGGTAGCCTGCAAACACGCAAAATGGCATGCTTGAGCTATCAAAAACGGAAGGAGAACAGACATGATTTTGGCGGATAAGATTATAGACGAGAGAAAGAAGAACGGGTGGTCCCAGGAGGAACTGGCCGAGCAGCTCGGTGTATCGAGGCAGTCGGTCTCCAAATGGGAGAGCGCGGGTTCGGTGCCGGATCTCAAAAAGGTCATTCAGATGGCAGAGCTCTTTGGCGTGAGCACGGATTACCTTCTAAAGGATGAGCTGGAGAAGGAAAACCGGGACGTAGTCGAAACATCCGGGAGTGACGCAGACAGTCCGTTGCGTCGGGTGAGCATGGAGGAGGCCAATGCGTTTTTGAACGCAAAGCGGGAGACAGCGCCCCATCTCGCGAATACGGTCAGCTTGTTCATCTTAAGTCCGGTCGCATTGCTTCTGCTTGTCGGAATCGTCGAAAGTCCGGACTACAACTTGGCGGAAGGTCCGGCGATGGCAGTCGGTTTGGCGGTTCTGCTGCTCCTCACGGCGGTAGGTGTATTCATTCAGATTACAGACCGGAATAAATTGAGCCGTTTTGAATACCTGGAGCGGGAGTCATTTGAAACCGAATACGGTGTGAGCGGCATGGTGAAGGAGAAGAAGCGGGATTACGAGAGTCGCTATTCGCTGGGACTTGCCGGCGGCACCGTAATCTGCATTGTGGCGGTGATTCCGCTCCTGGTTGCGGGCGTTATGGAGTCAAGCGACTTGGTTTTGATTCTGTGTGTGGATCTCTTGCTCGCGCTGGTTGCGCTGGGGGCAAACCTGATTGTTCGCGTGAGCACGGTCAAAGAGAGTTACGACACCATACTCCAGGATGGGGATTACGCCAAGAATAAAAAGCGCATACAGGCAAAGATGGGAGCCTTTTCCGCCGCGTACTGGTGCCTCACAACCGCAATCTATATCGGCTGGAGCACTTGGAGGCAGGACTGGGGGGAGTCCTGCGTTATTTGGGCGGTGGCGGGTGTCCTCTATGCGGGCGCTTACGGAATTGTGCGTATGGTGCTGAAGGCGGATGAAAAGTGACGGGAGCGAAGAAGACGCTTGCCAAGCAAGCCGGTTTCCGGGACAGAAAAAGCGGTCGAAAGTGTCGCCGAAATAAAAACGGCGGGGACACGTCAAGAGACATGCGCTAGGGATTTTCCGGGAAAAAAGCAGATAGAAGCAGCAGGGAAAGATAGAGAATTAGGATGAAGAAATTGCACAGAGAAATAAGGGAAAAGCTTCGCGCACAAAATTTAAATTATGCGCGAAGCTTTTTTTATCGCCGGATTAAGTCCAAACCGTGGTGGAGATAAAAAGGGGGAAAGGTCAAAAAGTATCGGGATCCTCTGTGTCCGTTTCATCTTCAAAGGGCGCGCCCTCGAGTTCCAAAAAGCGCTCGTTAATTTTAAGCTCTGCGTCCAGGCGGTCATAAAGAAGGAGCTCCGATAAGAACACAATGAACCAAACACCGAGCAACGGCAATAAGAGCAGGGACCAGGGGGCAAACAGCAGATAGAGCCCCCAATAAAAGAGCTGAAGCAGCGTCACGCCCAAAACGCGCCAAATATTTTGCGGAAAATAAAATGATGTTGCGGATGCGGTCAAAACCGGAAAGCTCAAACAGCACCAGTTGCGGCCAGTAGAGTGTGTTGATGAGAATGAGCAGAAGTCCGCTTAGGAGGCAGGCGATAACGGATCTCGCATCCTGTCTGAGATTCAGCATCCATGCGACATAAAACATAAACGCATAAGAGCCGAGCAGCAGCCCGAGCAGTGCCCCGGGAAGCAGAGAGGCCTTTCCGTTTTGCTTCCAGCTTCGCAGGTAGCAGCGCCACCAGTTGTCCGGAGAATAGCGCAGTCCCCGCATGACCGCATCGTAGAGCGCGGCGAGAAAAGGCCCTAAAATCAAGCCGCCGAGGAGGCTTGCGGGCAACAGAATCAGAAGACTCGAATACAGGACGGAAAGAACAATGCCTATGACAAGCGGCAGAGAGCCGAGCAGGGTGAGCATACCGACCTTCCACCAGTGGAAGCCGTAGAAGCTCAGCAGTTGCCGGTACCGACGAAAGCCGGTCTGCCGTGTTCTCAAATCGTAGTCGTCGTCATGAAAGAGCAGTGCCATAAGAACTCCAGTCTGCGGTCTCAGTCCGCATATCCGAGATAAACATGTTCCAGGAAGGAGGCAAGCAACGCTTCGGGCTCCTCCGCCTCCTCCGAGGTACAGAGCAGTTCCGCGCTGACCACAAAACGGTCAAGGACATAGAAGGCAGAGGCTCCCTTTGTATAGGGGCTGTCGCCCTGCTTTTTCTCGTACAGCAGCACACGGTAATCCGCGCCGTGATGCGTCATGGTCTCTTCCGCATGCACCGCCTGCAGGCTGCGTGTGCGTTCCACCCATTCCTCACAGCTGCGTTTTGCAGCCTCCGCATCCGCGCATCCGTAGAGCAGCAGATAGCATTGTGACGGATAAAGCGTCACAGTCTTGCCTTCCGCATTCACATAGGGGCTGCCTTCCCCGGCGGCGTAGTTCGCATAGAAGGTTTCCTCTCCGGCAAGCACGCCGCTGTTTTGGATTAAATGCATACCGGCGGGATGATCGGAGATACCCATCAGCGAACCGAGCATCTCCCATTTTTTATTCCACTTGCTGCCGTCGAGGGCCGTCTTCGGATAGTGCGAAAAATCCAGGCGGGTCAGAGCAAACAGCAGCGCAAACACGGCTACAATCGGAATCAGTAAAGCATAGCGTTTTCCGAGTTGGTTCATGGTTTCATAGCTCCCTTCGTCAGTGCTTGCCAGAGTGCCTCACACGCATCCGTGTACTTGGCTTCGCGACCTTCCGCAAAGCGGCGCCGTGCGAGATACAGACCGGATACCACTTGCCCGCTGTCTCCCGTGATTTCGGTTCCGAGTACTTCTTCCCGGTAGCTGCCGAGCGAAAGCGCGGAGAGTGCCGGACAATCGCGCCAGTAAAAGCAGTCGGTGAGTGCATCGTCTTTCGTGCGCAGAATATCGTACTGCAATTGAAAACGCGCGGCATCTTCGAGAAGAAAAAAGTAACTGTCACGATCCTCGAGATCTGCAAGCAGGGCGACTGAGGATGCGGTACTTTGTCGGACCGCATCCGCATCTTCCGCGCTGCCGCTGACATATTGAACGAGCCGAACCACCGTGCGCCCGTCCCCGTTTGCATCGGTGGCGAAGGCATCGAAGGCCTGTTCTACGGCGGCAACCGTATCCGCAGGCAGCGGGTGCTCGCCGACGTAGGCGACCTGCATGTCGGGCAAAATTTCGCCGATGTGCAGGGCGCTTTTCAGGATGCCGCCTGCAATGAAGAGCAGGAGCGCCGCAAGCAGAAGCGCCAGCTTGTGATAGTGCCACCAATTTTTAAGCTGCTCGATTTTTGTGAGTCTCCTGGGCTCCTCGGGTGTTATATCCTTGTATTTCCATTCGAGATAGGGACTGCTCATCGTTTACTCCTCTGCGTCCACGGTTGTACCGCCGCTCTCGTAGTGCACCGGAAGATTGATCAGCGCGGAGGTGCGGGAGGAATCGCTCGACAGCAGCACATCGACCGCCATTTGCGCCATCTGTTCAATGGGCTGTACGATGGTGGAGCACACCGGTTTTCCGCTTGTAAAATCGCGGATGCCGTCAAAGCCGATCAGTTGAATATCCTCGGGGACACGGATGCCGCGGTGTTCCAGATGGGCCCGCATCTGGCAGGCGAGCTGGTCGGTGTTGCAGAAAATACCGTCGAATTCCAATTTGCCGTTCACCATATGTGCGTCCAGATATTCATAGAAGGGATTGAGGCCGTTGCTGTCGTGCATGTGCAGCATTTCAAAGGGCGTGCCGGATGCACTGCAAAAGGCGGCGAAACCTGCCTGGCGTTTATCCGGTTCGCCGACCACGCGAGAGCCGCTTCGCAGAAAAAGCAGATTTCGGCAGCCCGCTTCCACCAGTTTTTCACCTGCGAGATAACCGCCGCCGAAATTATCCGCAGACACACAGGGAATTGTGGTTCCGAAATAGCGGTCGATGCTGACAAAGGGGAGGCCTTCATCCACCCGCAAGTCCGGGTGATAGGTGAGCGCGATGATGCCGTCCACCTTATTTTGTCGGACCATGTCGATGCAGCGCTGCTCGGCTTGCAGATCAAAATTGGTGACGGCGAGCAGCGCGCGGTAGTCTCTGCATGTCAAGGCCACGGTCAAGTGCTCCGCAAGTGCGGAAAGAAGGGGTGCTGCAACATGGGAAGAATCAGCGCCACCGTCTGTGTCTTATTGGTTTTTAAGCCGCGCGCGTAATTGTTGACTTGGTAACCTAATTTTTGGGCTGCCGCTTCCACCAATAGGCGATAGCTTTCACCGACCGGAATCCGGTTGAAGACTTTAGACACCGTTCCGAGAGATACGCCGGCTTCTTTTGCCACGTCTTTCATGGTGGGCGCCGTACCTTTTCTTTTCATAGAGAGTTGTCCTTTCGAGACAATTAATTTCATGAACATTATCTCATAAGTTCATGAAAGTTCACACTCAAAAAAACGCACAAAAAACGAGCGCCTCTTTTGTGCAATAGGGAAAAGCTTGGAAAGTCGGAACTTTTACGTTGACAGAGGACAGAAGAAGCATCTAGAATCAGGGGGAAGGCTGTGTAACGTTTCACGCAAATCGGAGGAGAAGCACTGCGATTCATCGCAAGCAAAGGATGAAAGTAAGTGAAACGTTATACACAAATGGAAAGGAGGGGCAGCATGGCATCCAAAACATCTGCCGCAGTCAAGGGAGCCGGGGGCGGCAGAAACTTGGGGCGCAGAATCGGGGACTACTGGCAATTATACGCGCTATTGTTGATTCCGGTCGCACTCACACTCGTTTATAAGTATATCCCGATGTACGGCATACAAATTGCGTTCCGGGATTACAAGGCGAGTTCGGGCATTGTGGGCAGTAGATGGGTAGGACTCGACTGGTTCAGGCGCTTTTTCAGCGCACCGACCAGCGGACGTATGATTCGCAACACGGTGCTTCTGAGTTTCTACAGTCTCTTGTGGGGATTTCCGATACCGATTCTGTTATCACTGTGCATCAATCAATTGCGCTTCCAGAAGTATAAGCGCGCGGTACAAACGGTATTGTACGCGCCGCACTTTATCTCCACCATGGTTGTCTGTGGTATGATTCGCATCTTCTTGAGCCCCTCCGGCGGTTTGATCAATCTCCTGTTGGGGACCAAAACGGATTTTCTCACGATGTCCGGCGCCTTCCGCACCATCTATATTGCATCCGGAATTTGGCAGGATGCAGGTTGGGGGTGCATCATCTATCTGGCGACGCTCGCAAATGTGGACACAAGTCTCTATGAGGCGGCAAAGGTGGACGGCGCTTCGGTTTTCCAGCGGATTCGGCATATCGACATCCCAGCGCTGCTTCCGATGGCTATCCTGAATCTCATTATGAGTGCGGGCTCGCTGATGAATGTAGGCTTCGAGAAGGTATGGCTCCTGCAGACAGACTTAAACAAGGCAACGAGCGATGTGATTGCCGTCTATGTGTATCAGCAGGGCATAGAAAACGCAAAGTACAGCTATTCCACGGCGGTCGGACTCTTCAATACCGTTGTGAATCTGATTTTGCTTTTTGTCGTGAACCGCATCGCATCGAAGACATCCGATGTGGATTTTGTCTAGGAGGAGGTGCAAAGTGGCAGGAAAAATGAAGCGCTCCAAGACAATGTCGGAGGGAAAAGCGGATCTGGTACTGGTGTTGATTACGGGTTTGGTGTTGTTGCTCGTCGCCTATCCCCTGTACTACGTCGTGATTGCGTCCTTCTCGAATCCCTATGATGTGTATGCCGGCAAGACCTTCCTCTTGCCGAGCGGCTTTTCTCTGAAGGCATATGCGGCGGTGTTCGCCGACGCGACGACTCTGCGGGGGTACCTGAACTCCGTGAAGTACACGATTATCGGTACGGTCTTTTCGGTCGTGATGCTCTACATCACAGCGTATCCGCTGGCACAGAAGGATTTGCCGGGCCGAAAAGCGCTCAGTATTTTCTTCATCATTACCATGTACTTTGGCGGCGGCCTCGTGCCGACCTACCTGATTGTCAAGAACACCGGCCTGCTCAACAATATGTGGGCGCTGTTTTTACCGGGCGGCGTCGGCGTCGGCAACATGATCATCGTGCGCAATTACTTTCAGAACAGTATCCCGCACGAGCTGATCGAGGCGTCGGAGATAGACGGTTGCTCCAAGCTTCGCACCTTTTTGAGCATCGTGATTCCGCTGTCCATGCCGATTATGGCGGTTATGGTGGTCTTTTGTATGGTTGCCTATTGGAATGACTGGTTCACCGCATTGATTTATCTGACCGATGCCAAGATGCATCCGCTGCCCCTGGTACTGCGGAACATCCTGATTAAATCTTCGGCAAGTGCGGCCCAGGCCTCAACCATTTCAGGCGGCTATGCGGAGCTCAACAAGTTGACGGAGATGTTGAAGTTTTCGTCCATTGTGGTAGCGGCGGCACCGATGCTGATTATCTACCCCTTTATTCAGAAGTATTTTGAAAAAGGATTTATGGCCGGCGCGGTCAAAGGTTGATTTTTCGGAGAAGATTCACCCGGTATGCCGGGAAAAAACAAAGAACATAGAGGAGGTTATGAGATGAAAAAGAGAGGGTTTCAAAAGCACGTCGCAGTGCTGATGGGGCTATGCTGATGACAGCAAGCCTGGCTGCATGCGGCGGCGGAAATAAGAGCGGCGGTAAGCAGGACAGCGGCGAGACGAAGCTCGGCACCGAGCAGAAGGAGTTCAGTATTCTGGGCGGACAGTCTGCACTGTCTCCGGGCTATGCAGACAACGAGGTCCTGAACAAGCTGCAGGAGAATGCGGGAATCAAGATTAACTGGAATACGATGAGCGATTCGCTCTCGGAGCAGGTCAACATCCACATTGCCGGCGGCGATTTGCCGGATGCGTTCATGGGAGTGGGATTCACCAACTATGAGCTCTCCAAATACGGTGCGGACGGAACCTTTATCGACTTGACGCCCTACATCACGGCGGAATATATGCCGAATCTGACCAAGGTGTTGGAGGAGCACCCGGATGTGCGCGCGGCGATTACAATGGATGACGGCCACATTTACGGTCTGCCCTCCGGTGAGCAGATGGGTACTGCCGGCATCGGCAAGGAGAAGGATTACTCCATCTTTACGGTTCCGCAGTTCTCCATGATTAACAAGGCGTGGTTGGACGATCTCGGCCTTCCGGTGCCGACGACTCTGGATGAGTTACACACGGCTTTAAAGGCGTTTAAGGATAACGACATGGCACACAAGATGTACGGTGCCGCAGAGGGCAGCACAATTCCGATGTCCACGGGATATGACCAGTGGTGCTGGGGGCAGAATATCTTCTACGCGGGCTTTGGTTTCACAAACTGGATCAACGATGTTTGTGCCGACCTCGTCCTGATGCCCGACGGCAAGGTCAATTTTGTGAGTGACGATGACGGTTATCGTGAAGCCCTGACCTACTTCCACGACTGGTATGCGGAAGGTCTGATGGACGTGGAGATGTTCTCGCAGTCCGATACCCAGCTCATGAGTAAGTGCCAGCAGGGTTATGTGGGTGTATCGACTTGGTGGTACATTGACGAGCTCATGGGAGATTATGCAAAAGACTATGTGTTCCTGCCGGTGCTGAACGGCCCCTCCGGAACCAACAATGTCACGGTTCGCACAGGTGGCGGAACTTCGAGCGGAAACCTTTCGATTACGAGCAAGTGCGAGAGCCCGGTTAACCTCCTCAAGTTCTTCGATCAGTGGTACGACGGCGAAACCGTGATGCAGCTGCAGTACGGCCCGATCGGCGTTTACTTCACCGATAAGGATGCAAACGGCGTGTGGAATTCGATTACCGAGGCAGAGGCGCGTGCAAAGTTCGGCAAGGGCGCAGGCGAGCTGAAGAGCACCTATGAAGTCGCAGGTCCGAAGCTCATCCTCTCCTCCTACTACAGAGACAACTTCCACATGGAAGACCGTGCGGTTGAGCGTCTCACCGATCTCTACGATGTGTGGATGCCGCAGGTCAAGAACGATACGACCTACCCGGTCGACTGTGTCTTTACGTCAGAGGAGCTTGAGACGATTGATCGTTACCGCACCGATTTTGAGAACGTGGTTGCAGAGCAGGAAGGCCTTTGGATTAAGGACGGAGGCCCGACCGATGCGGAGTGGGAAGCTTATAAGAAGAAGCTGGTTGACAGCTGCGGTATGGACGAACTGTTAAAGGTTTACCAGGCAGCGTATGACCGCTACCTTGCGGCAAAGAAATAAGAATGATGAAAAAAGAAAATGCACTGCGCGAGGCGCGTGAATATGAAGCGGTGCATGTGCCCTCTGTCACGGAAGAGGAAAGACCGGCGGTTCATCTGTCCTGCGGAATCGGATGGCTGAACGACCCCAACGGTTTTTCCTCTTACCGAGGAGAGTACCACCTGTTTTATCAGTATTACCCCTATGCGACGCACTGGGGACCGATGCACTGGGGCCATGCAAAAACAAAGGATTTTATCCGCTGGGAGAGACTTCCCGCGGCGCTTGCGCCGGATACGGAAGCGGACGCTGATGGATGCTTCTCGGGCAGTGCGCTTGCGCTTCCCGACGGCAGGCAGTTACTGGTCTATACGGGCGTTAAGAATAAGAGCACGGAGGATGGCAAGTCCGAGGTGCGCCAGACCCAATGTGTGGCCTTCGGCGACGGTGTCGACTATCATAAGTATGAAAAGAACCCGGTGCTGGATGAACACGATGTGCCGGAAGGCGGAAGTGCGGAAGATTTCCGCGATCCGAAGGTATGGTGTGAGCCGGACGGTACGATTTCCATGGTGGTGGGCAATCGCGCGGCGGACGGAAGCGGCCAAATCCTTTTCTATCAGAGCCGGGACGGTTTGCACTGGGAGTTTGTTTCGATTCTCGCAAAATGCGAAAACGTCTACGGTAAAATGTGGGAGTGCCCGGATTTCTTTGCGCTCGGCGATCGTCAGATTTTGATTGTCAGTCCGCAGGAAATGCTGGCGGAGGGCTTGGAGTTTCACCCGGGTGACAATGCAATTATGCTGGTCGGCGCGTTTGACCGGGAGAAAAAGGAGTTTCATCGCAGCTATGCGCGCGCCATTGACTACGGCACGGATTTTTACGCGCCGCAGACTTTGCTGACAGAGGACGGCAGGCGGGTAATGATAGGGTGGATGCAGAGTTGGGCGTCTTCCTCCGCTGTGCCCGCGGGGGCGCGTTACTTCGGAGAAATGACGTTGCCGAGAGAGCTGTCTTATCGGAACGGCCGTGTATTACAGCAACCGGTTCGTGAGCTCGAGCGGTATCGCGGAGAGCGTGTCGCCTATGAGAATGTTTCGGTAGAGCGAGAAATCAGTCTTCCGGGCGTCGAAGGACGCGTGCTTGACATGACGGTGCGTGTGCGGCCGGCGGTTGCAGAGCAGCCCTTCCGCTATTTCAAGATTCATGTGGCAAAGGGCGGAGCCTTTTATACGACGATTCGCTACGAGGCAGAGACACAGACGATGCGGGTGGATCGTTTGCACAGCGGTTTTCCGCGGGACATCGTGAACTCGCGTGACTTCCTCATCCAAGCGGACAATCATAGCGTGAAGCTCCGCATTGTTTTGGATAAACACAGTCTGGAGCTCTTCGTGGGAGAGGGAGAACAGGCGGCCGCGTTTAAGCTCTACACGCCGCAGGATGCCCGGGGCATCAGCTTTGAAGCGGAGGGTGCGGCAGCACTGATTGATGTGGAAAAGTATGAACTGATTGCTCCGCAGGAAGAAAGGAAGGCATGAGATGTCCGAGGTAATTATCAAAAATCTCAAGAAAATCTACGACAATAAGGTCACGGCGGTCCACGATGTCAATCTGCAGATCAAGGACAAGGAGTTTATCGTGCTTGTGGGACCTTCCGGTTGCGGCAAGTCGACAACCTTGCGTATGGTCGCAGGCCTGGAGGAAATTTCGGAGGGAGAACTGCTCATTGACGGTAAACTCTGCAATGATGTTGCGGCAAAGGACAGAGATATCGCAATGGTGTTTCAGAACTATGCCCTCTATCCGCACATGTCCGTCTATCAGAATATGGCTTTTGCCTTAAAGCTCAAAAAGACGCCGAAGGATGAAATTGACCGAAAAGTGCGCGAGGTCGCAGAGATTTTGGATATTACCCGCTTCCTCGAGAGAAAGCCGAAGGCGCTGTCGGGCGGTCAGAGACAGCGCGTCGCAATCGGCAGAGCAATGGTGCGCGACCCGAAGGTCTTCTTGATGGATGAGCCGCTTTCCAACCTGGATGCAAAGTTGCGCAACCAGATGAGAGCGGAAATCATTAAACTGCGCAAGCGCATCAATACGACCTTTATGTACGTAACCCACGACCAGACCGAAGCGATGACCCTGGGCGACCGTATCGTGATTATGAAGGACGGCTATGTCAACCAGATCGGAACACCGCAGGAGGTGTTTGCAAAGCCGGTGAATCTCTTTGTGGCCGGTTTCATCGGGATGCCGGTCATGAATTTCTTTGATGACTGCAAGCTCTTGCTGGAGGACGGAATTTATTATGTGGACATTCGCGGTGCGCGTTTCAAAGCGGATGAGTTCCAGCAAAAGGCATTAAAGCAGAACGGACAGCAGCCCTGCGATATCATTGTGGGCATACGTCCGCAGCACATCACCGTCGGTGAGGGAGAGCTGGAAGCGAAAATCGAGGTCAGCGAGATGCTCGGTACGGAGGCAAACCTTCATACGGTGAGCGGAAATGACGAAGTGGTCATGGTGATTCCGACCATGGATCTCAATGTGGATGTTTCGATGGGACAGACGATACGCTTTACCACGCAGCCTCGTCTCATGCAATTATTTGAAAAGGAGAGCGGCAACAATCTGATTTGGTATGACAGGGAGGCGGCGGAAAATCACGCGCCTGTCTGCAAGAATTACGCGTTTTAAGTTGCCGGCAACGCATGAGTGAACAAGCCTATCGTGACGCGTTAAAACGCGGGCAAAAAACGGTACACGCGCAGATGTCACACGGCGTGTACCCCTACCTGCCTGCCTTGGAGGATATGCTTGGCAAGAGCGTATCCTCACGCGGAACGGATATCGGGACCTTCTATATTCCGACGGAATGGATTGTCGGAACTTACACACGCGGACGCGCCGATGCGTTCGCGTGTGATTTTATGCCCCTCTTGCCGGAGCAGTCAGAGTTTGCCTACAAGTGGAAGCAGCTTTACCGGTCGCACTTGGAAGAAGGAATCCGTGATCCGGTGAAGGTGGTTTCCTATTTAAACCGCTACTATGTGGTAGAAGGCAACAAACGGGTCAGCATTTTGAAATTTCTGGATGCGCCGGAGATTGCCGCCCACATTATCCGCGTCATGCCGGAACTTGAAGAAGAAGGCGAGATGAGGCGGCAGCTGGAGCTGATATCCTTTCAGCGCGACAGCGGTATTTATTATCTTGAGTTTTCCAAGACGGGCAGTGCGCAAACGTTCTCGCTGCTCGCGGGAAAGGAACCTAAGGAGCGCTGGGATGAAGAGGAGCGCCGCGCGATGCACGGCGCCTACGACTGGTTTTGCAAGGCCTACGAGGCACTCGGCGGGAAGCGGCTCGGCATTACGGTCGGCGATGCGATGCTGGTATTTTTGCGTGTCTACGGCTACGAAATGCTGCGGAGCGCTTCCTTGCAGGAATTGAAAAATGCCCTCCGAAGTATCTGGGAGGAGCTGTGCCTGCTTGAGGAGGAGGAGCCCGTCGAGGTGCTGCTCAATCCGACGGAAGAGCAAAAGCCCGGTCTTCTGGAGCGCGTGTTCGGATCGGTGCCGCGGGGAAAGCTGAAGGTTGCCTTTATCTATGACCGCAACCCGGAGACTTCGGGCTGGACCCTCGGGCACGAGCTTGGCAGGCGCTATGTCTCCAGAATTTTGGAAAACAGCGTTGAGACCTCGGTCTATCCGGATGCCGTTCGAAACGGGGAGGAGGAAACCCTCACCCGGGCAATCGAAGACGGCAACAGCGTTCTTTTTACCACCTCGGCACTGTTGATGCCGGCAAGCCTGAAGCTTGCGGCAGCGCACCCGGAGCTCATGATCTGGAACTGCTCGCTCAAGCAATCCCATCGACTTGTGAGGACCTACTACGCCAGAATGTATGAGGCAAAATTTATCATCGGTGCCATCGCGGGGGCGCTTGCAGGCACGGAGCAGATCGGCTACATTGCCGATTTCCCGCTGTTCGGACAGGTGGCGGGGGTCAACGCTTTCGCGCTCGGCGCGGAGATGGTGAATCCGTCGGTACAGGTGCGGCTTGAGTGGTCCGGCACAGCCCATGTACAGGAGGCGCGGAATAAGCTGCGGGAGGAGGGCATAAGCCTGATTTCAGCGCAGGATATGGCAAAGCTCACCGATTGGCACGGCGCGAGCTTCGGCTTGGCGCGCTTTGGGGCGCAGGACAGTGTCAATCTGGCAATGCCGGTCTGGGACTGGGGAGTTTTCTACGAGACCCTGCTGCGGCGCATTCTGTCGGGGCAGGAGCGCGCGGAATATGAAAAGAGCCATAAGGCCTTGAACTATTACTACGGTATGTCGGCGGGCGTGGTGTCCCTGCAGCTTTCGGATGCCTTGCCGGAGGCGGTCAAGCGCCTTTCGCGCATCCTCGAGAAGAGCGTTCGGGAAGGCATTTGCGATCCCTTCCGGGGCAAGGTGACAGCGCAGAACGGCAGCATCATTGCCGATGCACACAGTTCCCCCGAGCTGTCGGAAATCATAGAGATGAACACCCTGGTTTCCAATGTCATCGGCGAGATTCCGCCGCCGGAAGCCTTCGGAGAAGGCGCGCGGGCTGTGCTTGAGACGGCGGGGGGAAGCGGCCTATGAGATACTCGCGGTATCCGATACGGAGGCGGATCGCTTTTATACCTACTATACGCCGGGGCGACTTGACAGTTACGACCTGATTATTTCCTGCGGCGATTTGAGGCGGGAATATCTTGAGTTTCTGGTAACCTTCGCGCGTTGTCCCCTGCTCTATGTGCACGGGAATCATGATGAAGCGCTGGAAAAGCAAGCGCCGGAGGGCTGTATTTGTATTGACGGAAAGCTCTACGTCCACGAGGGCATACGCATCCTGGGGCTGGGCGGTTCGTTTCGCTATAAGCCCGGTCCCTTCCAATACAACGAGGCGCAGATGCGGGGGCGCATCCTGCGCCTGGCCCCTTCGTTGCTTCGGCAGCGCGGTTTTGATATCTTGGTGTCGCATGCGCCGGCTTACGGAATCGGAGACCTTCCGACCCGCACACATCGGGGCTTTGAGAGTTTTAACCGGCTGCTGGACAAGTATCACCCGCGGCTCTTTCTGCACGGGCATGTTCATCGCAATTACGGTCCCAAACTTCCTCAGAAACGAGCGTATAACGACACATTGATTGTAAATGCTTACGAATACTGCGAGCTGGAACTGTGAAATCCGAAGGCAGAGCAGAATCACATAATTCAGAGGCGGCTTCCGAGATCATACGGAAGCCGCTTTCGTTTGCAAGGCCCAAAGCAAGCGGACAGGACTTGCCGTCCTCTGGTAAGATAGAAGAGATGAACGAAACGCGCGCCTCGGAGGAAGTAAGAACAGCGCTGTACTCCGTTCTGTCGGGCAAGAAACAAAAAGGGGGGACAGGATGCATTTTTACATCACCGGCGATACGCACGGGAACTTTTCGCGCATTGTGGCGTTTTGCCGCGAGCGGCACACGACGAAGGAAGATGTGCTGATTATTCTGGGAGATGTCGGTCTCAACTATTTCCTGGACGAGAGAGATAAGCGGCTCAAGGAAAAGGTGGCGGCGCTCAACATCACCCTCTTTTGTATCCACGGAAACCACGAGGCGAGACCGTGGGAGGCCGAGGGCTATGAAGAGAAGCTGTGGATGCGCGCGCGCGTATATGCAGAACCCGACTATCCGAATCTGCTCTTTGCGAAGGACGGGGAAATCTATACGATGCGCGGAAAGCGTGTCCTCGCAATCGGAGGCGCTTATTCCGTAGACAAGGAATATCGGCTGAGCTACGGCTACCGCTGGTTTGAGAGCGAGCAGCCGAGCGAGGAAATCAAGGCCTATACGGAGCGGCAGCTCAAGGCGGCAGGTTGGCGTGTCGACTATGTCCTTTCTCACACGGTGCCGCTTGACTTTGAGCCTGTGTGGTGTTTTCTCCCGGGACTGGATCAATCGAAGGTCGATAAGAGTACGGAAAAATGGTTGCAGACCATCCATGAGCGTCTGGAAATTCGTGAGGGCTGGTTTGCGGGGCATTATCACTGTCAGTGTGAGGGAAACGGCCTTCGCATTCTGTTTGAAGACTACGGGGAAATCTGCCGCGAAGAGGAAACTTCGGCAGAGGGAGGCATGCCCACGGAGGGGGAAGCTATGAATATTCGAGAAGAACTCTTTGCGCTTCGGGACGAGGGATATGCGGCATTTCAACAAAAGTTAATACCGGGTGTTCCCGCGGAGCGCGTTATCGGGGTCCGCGTGCCGGAGCTCAGGAAGCTCGCAAAACGGTATTATAAGGACTCGGAACATCGGCAGTTTTTGCAGGCTTTGCCGCACGGCTATTACGACGAAGACCTGCTCCATGCCCTCCTCATCGCGGAGGAGAAGGACTTTGCGCGCTGCCTGGAAGAGACCGAGGCCTTTCTGCCCTTCGTCGATAACTGGGCGGTCTGCGATATTTTTTCGCCCAAGGTTTTTGCAAAGCACAAAGAGGAGCTGTTACAGCGCATCCGTATCTGGGCAAAATCGGAAAAGACCTATACCTGCCGCTTCGGAATCGGGATGCTGATGCAGCATTTCCTGGACACGGATTTTGATGCTGCATATTTGGAAATCCCGGCGACGGTGCAATCCGAGGAATATTATGTAAATATGATGCTCGCATGGTTCTTCGCGACGGCGCTCGCAAAGCAGTGGGAGGCAACCATCCCCTATCTGGAAACAAGCGGCTTGCGCGGTGGACACACAATAAGACAATACAGAAGGCGCGGGAGAGCTACCGCATGACCGCAGCAGAGAAGGAGTACCTGAAACGCTTGAAATGCTGACAGAGGAAAACAAGATGGAAGAGATATTTGATATCTGCGACGAGGCGGGAGCGCCCACCGGTGCCACGGTGTCCCGCACGCTTGCGCACCGTGAGGGCATACTGCACCGCACGGCGCATATCTGGGTGCTGCGGGACAAGGCGGGTAAAAAGCAGGTCCTGCTGCAGAAGCGAAGTAAGAATAAGGATTCATTTCCCTCCTGTCTGGATACCTCCTCGGCGGGGCATATTCAGGCGGGGGATGAGCCGCTTGTCTCTGCTCTCCGGGAACTCCGGGAGGAACTCGGCATCGCGGCTCTGCCCTCGGACTTAAAGCCGATCGGGACGTTTCGTATCTCCTACCAAAAGGAATTCCACGGTGCTCTTTTTCGGGATGAGGAAGTGGCCTTCGTCTATGTCTATGAAAAACCGGCGGACACGGAGGCTCTGAAGTTACAGCCCGAAGAGCCGGAAGCTGTGCTCCGGCAGGATTATGAGGCGGTTGCGGAGGCCGTGGCGCAGCGGAATCCCGCTTACTGCGTGCCGCGTGGCGGGCTTCTGCCGGTCGGGAAGTATCCGGGATTTTCGTCAAACCGGGATTGACAAGTACACTTGTCATAGCTATTATATGGTTATGACAAGTGTGCTTGGCAAAAAGGAGGCATTCCGATGAACAAGGAAGAAATTCTGGAGAGAAGCCGAAGAGAAAACGAAACTGGACGAGAGAGAAAGGGATGCACTTGCCGCAAGCGGAAGGATGGCATTTCTGGTTGGCGGGATTATCTGTGCCCTTATCATTGCTTTGGAATGGAACTTCCGAGGGCGCATGCCCACGGAGGTCTGGGCTGTGCATGCTTCTATGTACGGAACAAATGAGCTGATTCAATATTTTCGACTCAGGAAAATATCGCATTTGATTTTTGCCTTGTTGCAACTCGCAATGGCGGTGTTTTTTTTCGGGATATTTTTTATGAGCTTGGTCCGGTAAAGAGATGAATGATAGCTTAGTACTCAAAAACAAGTTGAGGGAAATGCGCGCGGAGAGGGGCTTATCGCAAGCGCAGCTGGCTGCAATGGTCGGCGTATCCCGCAATACCATCAGTTCCATTGAAACAGGACAGTTCACGCCGACGGCAAAATTGGCATTGGTGCTATGTATGGCTTTGGATAAGAAATTCGAGGAGATTTTTTATTTTTAGAGAAGACAGCACCCCCGTCCCGGATATCCGGGGCGGGGGTGCTGTGTCGTTTCAATTCAATTTTGAAGGCTTGTTCGAAAATCCTCAGAGGACATCGCCGAGTTTGGCTTCCTTGATACCGTGCTTTTCCGCGTAGCCCGTGAGAATCAAGGTCAGAGCGCCGTCACCGGTGACATTGCATGCGGTTCCGAAGGAATCCTGCAGCGCAAAGATGGTCAGCATGAGCGCGGTGCCGCTCTCGTCAAAGCCGAGCACGCCGGTAATCAGTCCGAGGGATGCCATGACGGTACCGCCGGGCACGCCGGGTGCGCCGATTGCGAACACGCCGAGCAGCAGACAGAAGAGTATCATCTTGCCGACGGACGGGAACTCGCCGTAGAGCATCTTGGAAACTGCCATGACAAAGAAGGTCTCGGTCATAACGGAGCCGCAGAGATGGATGTTTGCAAAGAGCGGAATGCCGAAGTTCACGAGGTCATCGCGGAGGGTCGGCTCCGACTTTCTTGCGCACTGCAGAGCAACAGAGAGCGTCGCTGCGGAGGACATGGTGCCGACTGCGGTCATGTAAGCGGGGCCGTAGTTCTTGATGATATTCATGCCGTTTCTGCCGGAGTAGACGCTTGCGATTCCGTAGAGCAGGGTGAGCCAGAGATAGTGGCCGATCATGACAATCACAATGATAATCAGGAAGATCGGGAGCTGCTTCGTGATGCTGCCCTCATAGGCCAGGGTGCAGAAGGTGGTTCCGATGAGCAGCGGGAGCACCGGAATCAGGAACTTCGTGACAATCGAGAGAACGATCTTCTGGAATTCCTCGAGGATGTTGGTGGTAACGGTTGCGTGATTCCAGACAGCTGCGAGTCCCACCGTGACCGAGAAGAAGAGTGCGGTCATGACGCTCATAATCGGCGGAATCTGGAGCTGGAAGATGACGTCCGGAAGCTCCTTCAGTCCGTCCACGTTCGGATCGATCGAGAGATGCGGCAGGATTGCAAAGCCGGCAATCGTCGAAGAAAAGGCTGCGCCGATCGAAGAGACATAGGCAATCAGCAGGGCGAAGCCCAGCATTCTGGAAGCGTTGTTGCCCATCCGCGTGATGGAGGGCGCAATGAAGCCGATGACAATGAGCGGAACACAGAAGCTAATGAACTGTCCGGAAATGTACTTCACCGTGACAATGACGTTTAGGATGCCCGTGACAAGCGAGGACTCCTCCATCGAGTTCATGACCAGTCCGGCAACCAGACCGATCACCAGCGCCAAAACAAGACGAAATGGCAGACTGTGGGTAAAACCTTTCTTTTCCATAAAAACCCCCTCTATGTTTTAATTTTGTCAAAGACAAGCATTGACATCTACTTTGTCGATCATGACATTCAGAATCTCATGATCGGTGGGCTTCATACCGACCTTGCCGATGTAGCCCACATTGCGTATGGTCTCTTCGACATCCGCTTCCACCAGCCCCTCACCCGCATTGAAGTGCTCGTCGCGCATGCTCATCTGGTGCGCGAGAATGGCGGCGTGGACCGAGGAAGCAATCTTGGCCGCGCAGCTCGGCTTTGCGCCGTCGCAGACAATACCGCCCACATTGCCCAGGGTGTTGGTGATGGTGTCCGCAATGTGCCTGTAATCCCCGCCCGACATGTAGGTGATGGCCGCACCCGCACCGCAGGACGCGCTCACCGCGCCGCAGAAAGCCGAGAGCGGGCCGATGAAGTGTTTGATGTAGATCGAGACTAAGTTGCTCACAATCAGCGCGCGGTAGAGCCTTTCTTCCGATAGCTCCATCTCCTTTGCATAGACCAGAACGGGCATGCTCACGGTGATGCCCTGGTTGCCGGAGCCGGAGTTGATTACGACCGGAAGCGCACAGCCGCTCATGCGGGCATCCGAGCCCGCGGCAGCTTTTGCGATTGCGCGGGTCTTCACATTGTTGCCCCAGATTTCCAGCATGGTCTTGCCGATCTGGGCCCCCCAGACATGATCGAGCCCCTCCTGCGAAATCGCGCTGTTGTAGCGAAGCTGGCGCGCCAAGACTTCGCTGACCTCCGAAATATCCACCCCGTTTGCGTAGTCCAGAATGCCGCGAAGCGTCATGGCGCTTCGGTCCGCGGCGTTTGCCGCCGCCTGTGCCTCCGCGGCCTCTTCTTCCGCCTCCTTGCTGAACACCAAAACCCCGTCCCTTGTCATGCGGACAATGTTGGTGTGGTGGTGTTCAATCACGACCTCGGCGGAATGCGCCTCTCCGCGTATTTTCGCCGAAATGTAAAGGTTCGGAACATCCTCCGCGTGGTTTACCTCGCAGAAGCCTGCATCGACCAGCTCTTTGCAGCGCGCTCTGGCCGCGTCATCCGCGCCGGCAATCACCTCCAGCTCTTTGGAAGCATCGCCCCCCGTGATGCCAAGGACAGCCGCGACCGCAATCCCCTTCTGGCCGCCGGAGTTCGGAACCGTGACACCCTTCACGTTTTTGATGATGTTTCCGGAGCAATCCACGGTAATGCGGAGGGGCTCCTCACCGAGGAGCTCCTTTGCTTTGGCTGCCGCGTACGCAATGGCAATCGGCTCTGTACATCCCATCGCCGGAACCAGTTCTTCCCGCAAGATAGCGGTATAATTGCCGAAACTTTCCTGATGATCGGAATACATAGCAAACCTCCTTTCACTATGATGATACCACTGATATTATCAGAATCAAGCTATTTTCATAGTTTTTCGGAGATTTTTTATTCTTTTTTAGGATAAGTGCTCAAAAGCCCATAAATCCGCCGAAGTCGTGGAGGTCGGCTTCAAATCGCGGAGCAGAGCTTCCGGATCTTGGCGCTCCAAATCCGAAATAATCAGCTCATGGTGCTTGGTATCGAAAGAGAGGAGGCGATCGGCGCGTCGGTTCCAGTAGAGTTGGGCATAGGCGCGGAGCAAACGCGACATGCAGCGCTTCACATTGCGGGTGATGAACTCATTGCCGCAGAATTCCATGAGCTTCGCGTGGAAGTCCATGTTGTAATGCCAGTGCTGTACGGGGTCCACATCGTCCCGCTGGCAGTCGCGGTTCAGCTCCTTTAAGGTCGCGATTTCCGAAGGGCCGAAGCGCTTATAGCTGCTTTGTAAGATGCCGCCTTCCAGAAACTCGCGGTACTGGAGCATCTCGTAGATGTCCATGTGGGTCAGGCGTATCACTTCATAGCCGTAGCGGGGAATGCTCCTTACAATGCCGTCCGCGCAGAGGGAGATGAGGGCGTCCCGGACGGGAGATTTGCTGACTTCGTATTTCTCAATCAGTTTCTTCTCGTTCAGAATATCGCCGGGCTGATACTTGCCGGAGATAATATCCTGCAGCACGGCGTTGTAGACCATTTCCTTGAGGTTTGTGTATTTTTCCATGGTTCACAGTTACCTCCTTCGTTATTTTCATTATACCGAAGACAACGAAGAGTATGAAAGAGGGAAATCTTTCGCGGCGTTCAACTGTTATTCCTTGCGCTGCTTTCTGTATGTTCGGCGGTTGCGGGGAGCGCAATAGACGAGGGCGGGGAGCAGAGCAGTCATGGCATTCGTCGTGATGCACGGATTTCTTAGGAAGGCAGTATACGAGGGAGAGCGGTGTAAGCACTCACCGAGCGGGGAAGTTATGTGGAAGACAAAGGGGAGGCAATGGCGTGCGTTTGGATGCGCGGAATTCTTGGAGAGCAAGTATGTGAGAGAGGGCGGTGTAAGGGCTCGACTGAGCGCGAGATTGTTGTACGGAAAGCAATGGGGAAGTACCGGAATGTCTTACGAAGTGCGAAATTCTTGGGGAGGCAGCAGGCGGAGATAAGGAGAGGCGTAGGTGTTTGGCGCAGCGGGGGGGAGCAGTGCGACGGGCGGCAGAGAAGTTTTACCCGGCGCTGTTTTGGGAGAATAAGAAGAGAGACGCCGACTTTTACTTGTTTTTGCGCTTGCGCGTCGTATAATGAAATGCAGTGTTGCTACGGCAAGTTTTGCGCTGAACAAGAGAAAAGACAGAGGGGAAAGAGAAATGGGTTTAAAGGATTTGTTAAAGAAGGCGCTGACGGGAGCGTCCGATGAGGACAACCGGAAGAACAAGGCAAAAATGCGGGAGATTTCAACTCGCTGGTTGCGGACGGAGATGCCTACACGCTGATTTACTGCCACATGCAGGATTCGCATAACGCAGTCGTTGTGGAGGTCAATGTGCACAGCAATTACATTGTGGGCTACAAGCCGGGTGAAGTTGTGATTGTGCCGGTAAACGCACAACTCACCGAGTGGGGCGAGGCTGAGGTCTTCAATAAGGAGAACGGCGGCAAAATCGCGTCCAGCTGGACCGGCTATTGCTCGGCGTCCAAGGAAGGTGTTCACTATCAGCTTGAGCCCATCACCTACGATCCGGGAATCAAGGCTTCGGCCAAGTACTCCGTCGCAGTTACCCAGTCCACGGCGGAAGTCGCAGAATTCCGCAAGTTCTTTAAGGCCGGTCTCTAAGACAGCGGGCATACCGCTACGACACACAGCGGCTCTTTGAACCGAAAGAGGGCTACGTGACATTCGGGACGTTCGAATGAAATAAGCCGAGGCGGTGGAAACCGGTTCCGGTTGTACTTTACAGTTCGCCCACCCCGGGATTGCGGAACGGAATGGATGGCAGTTACGGAAAAGAGCCCCGGGACGAAAGTCTCGGGGCTCTTTTTTGCGGCTTAGCGTAAATCCGTGCATGTGTAAGATATTCCGGTCTGTGATCTGAATGAATACACCTACCGCCGTGAGGAGAAGCAGAACCGCCAAACCGACAACGATTGCGGAGAAATAAACGGGTGTAAATTTTTTGTGCGGGAAAAGAAAGCCGCCGAAAGTAAGGTGCCGAGCAACTTTCTCGGCAGGAGACAAGGGCAAATGTTTCACTTTGTGTACTCACGATAGTTTCTTCAAGAGGCAGAGAGCGTGTAGCGGTTCCCGGAGACTGTGAGAAGCCCGTCCTTTTCCATGGCGGCCAGTTCGCGGCAGAGGGAGGTCCGGTTTACGTTCAGATAGTGTGCGAGTTCCGATTTGTTGAGCGGGATGTGGACGCTGCGCGCTGTGTCCGCTCCCCGCTGCGCACCGTTTGGGATGGGAACTTCGTCCGGTTGGAGCAGAAGGTAGGAGAGGATTTTATCCCGGAGCGTATCCTTTGAGAGGATATCGAGCGTCTGCATGAGATGCGCATTTTTCTTTGCGAGGAGCTCGTACAGGTTCTCGTTCATTACGCGGTGAAAGCGGCAGTGATGCTCGCAGCTTCGCATGATTTTCCCGAGCGGCAAAAAGAGAGCGGTCGAGTTTCTGGCGGCAAGAAACGAGACATGGGAGGGAGTCTTTTTTTTGCGGAGCGAAAAGGACTCTCCGAAGAGTTCGCCGGGCAGCATATAGTTTAAGAAGGACTGGTGGCCGTTTTCATCTTCCTTCAGCATAAAAACCATGCCGGAGAGCAGCATCCCGACATAGGGGACAGAGTCCTCGTCCAGAATCAGGAAGCTGTTGCGCGGATAGGCGCGAATGTAGCCGTCCAGACAGGGGAGCAGTGCTTCCAAATCGCTTGTTTCTAAGCCCTCAAAGAGCGGGAAATGAGTTAAATCGTCTAAACCGAATTCATTGGATTCCATGGTAATACCTCAAACTGCGGAACAAAAAACTGTTGCATAGGAAACAGTCTGTATTTTCCTTTAGTATAAACTGGAAAGGAAAAAGTGAACAGAGGAAGTATTCTTAACAGCATTGTTAAGAAAATGACAAACTGCTCCGTTCACAAAGAGAAGGGTCGTGAGAAAGGAAAGTGTGATGAAACAGAGAAGATTTTGGCCCCTGGTGTTTTTATGTCTATTGTTTGCGGCACTCTGCTGCACGGCCTGCGGGAAACAAAAGCAGGCAGAGAGCACGGCGGCGGAGAGCCAAGGAGCAGCGGAGAGTCTTGCGAAGGCGGATGATGCAGGTCTCACGGCGGATTCCCGGGTGGTGGCGCTGTCCCGCTCGCTCGGCGAGCTCTGGCTCCTTGCGGGTGGCAAGCTGGTCGGTGTGACGGAGGACGGACTCAATTTAGAGGGCGTCACGGCGGAGACCGCTTCTGTCGGGCGCATCCTAGCACCGAGCGCGGAGGCCATCATAGCTCTTAATCCGGATTTGGTGCTCATCGCACCGGATATTTCGGCACAGCGCGAGCTGCAGGCGACACTCGAGGCAGCGGGCATACGCTGTCAGGCGGTCGATATCAACAAGTTTTCGGACTATGCTACGGCGATGAAGCAGTACACCGAGGCGACCGGGCGCAGCGATCTCTATGAGAGCAAGGTTGCCGCAGTCGAGAAAAATATCGAGACCATCAAGGCGGAACTCCCGAAGGAAATCCACGGAAAGAGCTTCCTGGTAATTCGCGCTTCCGCTGCGAAGACAAGAGTTCTTAAGTCGGATCACTTTGTGGTCGCAATGCTTGAGGACCTCGGTCTCACAAATGCCGCGCCTGAGAGCCTGCTAGAACAGCTCAGCATGGAGGGTATAGTCGAAGCAAATCCCGACTACCTCTTTGTGGTGTTGCAGGGAGATACTGCGGAGGCGGAGGCAGCCTTTCAGGAGCTGATTGCCGCTCAGCCCGCGTATCAGGAACTGAAGGCCGTGAAAACGGCGCAGGTCTATACCCTGCCGAAGGAGTTCTTCCAGTATAAGCCGAATGCGCGCTGGGATGAGGCCTATGCCCTGCTCTCGGAATATCTGCGGAGAGCTTCGTTAAAGCAGTGAGTATCGAAGATACAAGGGCGGGGAATGAGGCACACGGCGGCACGCCGTTTTTACCGGTGCTGATTCTCGGCACGGGCTTACTCTTGCTCTTTGTTTGGCTCTCTGTCTTTTACGGGCTTGGCGGCACGGCGGAGAGCGTGAGCCGCATCCTTTGGTATGTGCGCGTGCCGAGAACCGCAGCTGCCCTGCTCTGCGGCGCGGCGCTCAGTGCAGCCGGTTTTCTCATGCAGGAGGCGCTTCACAATGCGCTGGCCTCGCCGAGCATCATGGGCGTCAATGCGGGCGCGGGGCTCTTTGCCCTGCTCGCCGCCCTTTTCTTTCCCTTTGCAGTCGGCGCACGCTTTGTGCTGGCCTTTTTGGGCGCGCTGCTCTCGATTGCGCTGGTACTCCTGATTGCGAAACGGGCGGGATACAGCAGAACGGTAATTGTGCTCTCGGGGGTCGCGGTCTCCGCGCTCATGGGCGCTGCGGTAAACGGCATCGTGAGCTTTTTCCCGAACGCGGTCGCGGATAAGCAGGCCTTTACCCTGGGCGGTTTTGCGGGTGTCAGCTATGCGGGACTCGCCTTTGCGGCGACCTTGATTCTTCCGGCCTTGCTATTCGGAACTTTCCTCGCGGGCGGCATAGACCTCTTTGCCCTTGGCGATGAGATTGCGCAGGGACTGGGGCTCCATGTGACGCGGCACAGGCTGTTCACGCTGCTCACAGCCACCGTACTTGCGGCCGCGGCGGTCTCGATCGGCGGCTTGATCGGCTTTATCGGTCTCATTGTGCCGAATGTGATGCGGCGCATCTTTCCGGGGCAGTTGCCCGCGCGGAAGATGCTGCTTTTAACAGCGCTCTACGGCAGCGTACTGTTAACGGCGGCGGATTTTCTCGCGAGACGCCTGTTTTATCCCTATGAGCTGCCGGTGGGTCTCCTGCTGAGTCTTCTCGGTGCGCCCTTCTTCATTTGGATGCTGATGCACAGAAAGCGTGGCGTATGATTGAGATCAAAGAGCTGAGAGCGGGCTATGACTTGGATCCGAAACAGCGCGAAGCTGCTTGGAAGCCGGTGCTTTCTATCCCCGAGGCCTGCTTTTCGGAGGGGCAGATCAGCTGCATCATCGGAAAAAACGGCTGCGGAAAGTCGACGCTTTTAAAAACCCTGCTCGGTCTCCTGCCCTATCAGGGGAGCATACGCCTGTTCGGAGAGGAGCTAAGGCATCTCAAGCCGAAGGAGAGAGCCGAGCGCGTGGGCTATCTGCCGCAGACGCTTACCTTGCCGCGGATGAGTGTGCACACCCTGGCGGCGCACGGCTGCTACCGCAGAAAAAAGATGTTTCAAACACTCGGCGAACGCGAGCGGGAGAAAATCGAAGCGGCGCTTGCCGCCGCGGACATGATCGAATACCGCGATAAGACGGTCTCGGAGCTCTCGGGTGGGGAGAGGCAGCGCGCCTTTCTCGCCATGTTGATGGCGCAGGATCCGGCCTTTCCTCTTGGATGAGGTGACCTCCTATATGGATGTGGAACACCAAAAGAGGACGACGGAGATTGTGCGGCGGCTTGCGGCGAGCGGCAAGGGAGTCGTGATGACCACACATGATCTGGCGCTCGGCTTTTCGCTCAGCGACCGCATTCTTGTCATGAACGGTGGGAGCATAGTCCTCAGCGGAACACCGGAGGAAGTGCGAAAAGAGAAGACACTCCTGCGCGCTTGTTTCGGTGTGACGGTCGGGCGCAGCGCTTCGAAGGAAGCCCTGTACACCTACGAATTACAGAACTGATTTTGACTTCATGAGCGGTGGGAGCATAGTCCTTAGCGGAACCCCGGAGGAAGTGCGAAAAGAGAAGACGCTCCTACGCGCTTGTTTCGGTGTGACGATCGGGCGCAGCGCTTCGAAGGAAGCCCTGTACGCCTACGAATTACAGAACTGATTTTGATTCCGAAAGGAGGAATTTTCATGGGTTACATTTTGACGGAAGAAGGATTTCAGGCTGCACTGAAAGAACTTCGGAAAGAGTACCGCCTCTTCGCGCCGGTGCGGAAAAAGGGTGCGGGTCGCTTCCTCGATATCGACACGGTGATCTACGACGAAGTCGGCGAGGGCGGGGAGATAGAGCTCGAGGCGAAGTCGGATTACTCCGCAAAGGAGGCGCTGACCCCGCTCTCGGAGACGCTCTTCTTCTTTACGGAAGAGCAGTGCAAGGAGGCGGATGTCGACCTCAGACCGGCGCTCGTCTTTCTTCGGAGCTGCGACCTGCAGGCAATGAAGCGCCTCGATCAGATGTATCTCGGCAACGGGCGCGAGAACGACTGGTTTTATCAGAGACGCCGCGAGAAAATACAGTATGTCCTGATCGGATGCAGCCATAGTTTGACAACTGCTTCTGTGTGGACATGAAATCGAACATCACGAAGGACGGCTATGTGTTCTCGGTCGACAAGGCAGACGGACAGTATCGCGTGAACGTCCTTGAGACGGCGGTAGACCTGGTATTTGCCGCGGCTGCGCTGGCGGAGGAAGCGGTGGAGCCGTGCCACGTGACGGAGAATGAGGTGCGTGTCCGTGTGCCGGAGAACATTCCGCTGGAAATCGTGAACCACCCGCTCTGGGATGAGTACAACACCCGCTGCATCGGCTGCGGACGCTGTAATTACGCCTGTCCCACCTGCTCCTGCTATACCATGCAGGACGTGTTCTACACGGACAACGGTAAAGTGGGAGAGAGACGCCGTGTGGGCAGTTCCTGCATGGTGGACGGCTATTCGAACGTTGCGGGCGGCGGTCAGTACCGGAAGAAGCAGGGTGAGCGCATGCGCTTTAAGGTGCTGCACAAGATTCGCGACTACCGCAAGCGCTTCGGCTATGACATGTGCGTGGGCTGCGGCCGCTGTGACGACATTTGCGGCGAGTACATCAGCTTCTCGAACATCATAAACAAGGTTGCGGCCGCGGTCGAAGAGATGGAAAAGGAGGACAGCAAGAATGCGTAATCCGTATATCCCCTATCCTTCCAAGATTTTGGAAGTCATCCGTCACACCGAGAAAGAGTTCACCTTCCGCATGGAATATCGGGGCGAGGAAGAGGTAAAGCCCGGTCAGTTCTTTGAGGTCTCCGTGCCGAAGTACGGTGAGGCCCCCATTTCGGTCTCCGGTCTCGGCGAGGGCTTTGTGGACCTCACGATACGCAAGGTGGGGCGCGTGACCAACGAAGTGTTTGAAAATTATGTGGGCGATACCCTCTTACTCCGCGGGCCCTACGGAAACGGCTTTGACACCGAGCTCTACCGCGAGGGCGAGACCGTAGTCGTTGCGGGTGGCACCGGTGTATCCCCGGTTCGCGGTGTGATTGAGGCGCTGAGCGGCTTCGAAAATGCGAAGCAGAAGTATGTGATTGCGGGCTTCCGCAGTCCGGAGGACATGCTGTTTCGCGACGACCTCGCGAATTGGAAGAACAAGCTGAATCTGACCCTTACCGTGGACGGCGCGCCGGAGGGTTACGAGGGCAATATAGGCCTTGTCACAAAGTACATCCCGGAACTGCCGCTTGCGGATCCCGCAAAGGCGAAGGCAGTCGTAGTGGGACCGCCGGCCATGATGAAGTTTTCCATCATCGAACTCCTGAAAAAGGGCTTCCGCGAGGAAAACATCACGGTCTCCTACGAGAGAAAAATGTGCTGCGGTCTCGGCAAGTGCGGGCACTGCCGCGTCAGCGATACCTACATCTGCCTCGACGGGCCGGTGTTCAACTATGTGGATGCTAAGCAGATGGTAGACTGAGTCGGAAGGGAGAGAAGAAATGAGTGCTTTGGATATCAACTTAAAGAAACTGAAAAAGAATGCCTTCCGCTACTCGAAGGTGCGCGGCGAGACGGCTTCCAGAATTCGTATTCCGGGCGGTGTGATCGATGCAAAGTCCCTGGGCCGTGTCGTTGAGATTGCGGAGAAGTACGGCACCGGAACCATCAACATCACCAACCGTCAGGGTATCGAGATTCCCGGAATCCGCCTCGAGGATATGGACAAGGTCAATGAAGAGGTGCAGCTCATCATTGATTCCCTGCGCATTAACCAGCCGGAGAAGGGCAAGGGCTATCCGGCATCCGGCACAAGAAACGTGATTGCCTGCCCGGGTGCGAGACTCTGTCCCTTCGGCTGCTACGACACGACCGCATTTGCGCAGAAGATGGAGAATGTGATTTTCCCGAACGACCGCCACGTGAAAGTTGCCTTCACCGGCTGCTCGAATGACTGTGCGAAGGTGCGCATGGCGGACTTCGGCATCATCGGCATGACCGAGCCGCAGTACGACCCGAACCGCTGCGTGGCCTGCGAGCAGTGCATCAAGTACTGTAAGAAGCGCTCGGTCGACGCGCTCTCGCTCGTGAACGGAAAGATTGTCCGCGACACGAAGAAGTGCATCGGCTGCGGTGTCTGCATCACCTACTGTCCCACCAGAGCGTGGACCAGAAGTAAGGAACACTACTTCCGCCTGGTTATCCTGGGACGCACCGGAAAGCGGAACCCGCGACTCGCAGAGGACTTTATCAAGTGGTGTGACGAGGAGAGCATATTAAAGATTGCGGCGAACACCTACGCCTATATCGAGGAGTACATCGACCCGGAGGCGGTTGAGAACAAGGAGCACATCGGCTACATTGTGGACCGCACCGGCTTTGAGAAGTTTAAGGAGTATATCTTCCGGGATGTCTCCCTCAGTGAAAAGGCCGAGGTCGCCCAGGAAGTTTACTGGGGCGGAAAGCACTACGACCGCTACGGCGGCTGAGTCGATTCCGGGAAAAGGACAGCCCTGCGCGAAAACGCGGGGCTGTTTTTGCATAATAGGGATTTGAGGGAAAGATGTATTTGGAAACAATGAAGTTAAAAACGGATATGATGTTGAAAAAAACCTATTTTCATGCTAATATTAGACGAATCAGAGATTAAAAGCGAGAGGTGTGTTTTTATATGGAGGTATGATGAAAATTCTCAGGATAAAGGTCAATGGACTTCCGCTCTACAAGGCTCCATTCGATATTTCTTTTTTGGCTACACAGAGAATCCAGAGTAATCATTTGGATTCGGTTTACAAACTATTTGGAAATATTTATGTTAATACTGCAGAAGCGTTTGTAGGAATCAATGCCTCGGGAAAATCTACCGCTCTTAAGGCTATTACATTTACGAAGTTATTGTTGAGCGCATATCATATGTCTGCGGGTTATGTTCCTAAGATTTTGGGCGAGGATACGAAGACCGTTTTTGATATCTATTTTTTTGACGATGAAAAGATATACTATCTTTCGAGTGAGTTGGTTAAATCTAGCACAGAGCAAGGAGACAACGTTAAGATATTAGCTGAAAAACTCTTGATAAAGAATGCAGATAGAAAGGTCACCAAGAAAAATATATTCGACTTTAGCAACATTGATCCAGAGATAGTGAGAGATAACTCTAAAGAGCATGAGTATTTATCTGATGATGTGAGCATCATGATTGCCATCATAAAGAATAAGACAAATAAGAATGAGAAGATAAATAAGAATGAGATATATGATTCTTTTGATTTATCTCTCGTCACAAATTACAGCATGTATTTTCCGGATAAGACTAGAGTCCCCAATGAGGTGCTAAAGTTGTTGGATCCGACAATAGAGTACATTAATTTCGAAAAAGTCGGTGAAGGCGTAAACAGTAGAAAAGAAGGAATAGGTCGTATTAGGCTAAAGTTTTATGGGCAAGATGAGTTGAAGCTTTATAATGCTGATGAACTAATAGCATATTTATCTGCGGGAACTGTAAAGGGGATGACTGTGTTTTTGGAGGCTATAAAAGTTCTCGGAAGTGGCGGATATATGATTATTGATGAAATCGAAAATCATTTTAATCGAGTTCTGGTGGAGTCTCTTATCCGACTGTTCATGAGTAAAAGAACCAACTCTAAAGGAGCGGTCATTATTTTTTCAACTCACTACCCAGAATTGCTGGATGAACTTGTACGTAATGATTCTGTATTTATTACAAAGAATGATGGTGGATTATATGTTGAGAATTTGAGTTCTCTTTTAAGTAGAAATGACATGAAGAAAAGTGAGGTGTATAAAAGCAATTATCTTGGAGGAACTGCACCAAAATATGAGGCCCTGGAGGCATTGCAGAGATATATGTCCTCAAGAGAGGTTGGATAATAATGAATGTTAGCTTTCCAAGCTCGAGCAAGATTGCGTGTATATGTGAAGGCGGGGCAGAAACAGAGGTCATGAGAATTCTGATAGATGAAACAGATTGAAATTCGAGAGATCACAGTTAATTGAGGGGGATTTAATTCGCAGATTATCAGTTAGAGAATTTGAAAAGAGATATCTTGGCTTTGAATATGAGGATAAGATTACTATTCTTAGAATTCTCGACTCACGACGTGAGAATTTCAAGTTAAAAGAACTATATAAAGGAAAAGTGGAACGCGTAATCAATGTGATTACTTCTCCTGAAATAGAAATTCTGGTAATTATCAAGGAGAACAAACTTGCCGACTTTAAAAAGAATAAAAATATGAAGCCAAGCATTTATTGTAAAGACATATTGCACCTAAAGCGAGTCAAGAATCCGAGTTTTATCCGTGATTACTTTTCTGATGCAGACGAATTAATTAATTGCATAGAAATGTATCAGCAACAAATTCATTGCTTTAAGAACGAGGTTTCATTATACGACCTGATTCGTTAATGTAACATGCTTTAGTTATAGAAAGACGAGGGGCGATGACGCATTGGAAAAATATTACCGGGAAGAACTCGAAGAGCGTCTGATTTCACATCTTGCCGCAGTCAAGGGGATTTCTCTGGAAGAAGCGATGGATGGTTATTATCGTAGCCGTTTGCCGAAGAAGATTTACCAAGGACTTGATGACGTGCAGTATCTGGATTACAGGGTACTGGTTCGTATTCTTTTGAATACGGAAGCGGAACTCTTTGCGGCATGAGGTGGCACAGTGCAGCAAGAGCGAGGATAGCCTTAGAAAGAGAGGTTTTACATGGCAGTATATGAGGGACTAAGAAAGAGAAGAAGTTATTATCAATTGAACAAGGAACTTCCGGTTTCGGAGGACGCATTGCGGGCGCTCATCGAAGAGACGACAGAGCTCGTTCCGGATGCCTTCAACATGAAGAGTGCGCGCGTCGCAGTGGCGCTTGGAGAGAAGCAGGACGAACTCTGGGATCGGATTTACGAGGCCTTTCAGGGTAAGGTCGCAAGAGAAAAGATTGACGGCTTCAAGGCAGCGGCGGGTACGGTGCTCTATTTCTACGAAGAGAATACCGTAAAGGCTTTGCAGGAGAAGTTCCCGCTCTATGCGGATAATTTTCCTGTCTGGGCAAATCAGGCGAACGGCATGCTGCAGATCAACATTTGGAGCGGCCTCCGGGAGCTCGGTATCGGCGCAAACCTGCAGCACTATAACCCCGTGATTGATGGGACCGTGCGGGAGCTCTTTGCCCTCCCGGAGAGCTGGAAGCTGCTCGCGCAAATGCCCTTCGGCGGCATTGTCGAAGAGCGGGAGTCTAAGGCGAAAGAGAAGATTGAAGAGAGAGTGAAGTTCTATCGTTGAAGGCGGAAGTATGAAGCAGCGTAAACCGGTAAGAAGCCCTGAGACTTGGTCTCAGGGCTTCTTTTGCGGATACTGCGCGGCGAGGCGCTGCACCTCGGAAGTCATCCGGTCAACGACAGCCTGCGGGGCGACTATCTTCACATCGCCGCCGAGTCCCATAATCCAGCCGAGGAAGAGGAGACTCACCGCGACGGTGACATGGCAGCGAAAGTGTCCCTCATCAATCGGTATAATCGGGATGTCCTTTCCGAAGCGGTCTATCAGGATTCCGACCTTTTCATTGCTCGCCTCGAGTGTCACAACGGTCTCTTCGCCGCCGTTCATTCCAAAGAGACTCTTGGAATAGCGCGCGGTGTTAAACTGACGAAAACGCTCGAGGCCCTGCCGTCTATCTTCAACCACAGAAATCCGTTTCATCTTATCGACGCGGTAGTGCTTGATTTTATCGCTCTCGGCTTCATAGGCGATCAGATAGTAGTATTCGCTGTCCCAGACGAGCGCCCAGGGACTAATCTGATACCAGGCGCCGTTTCTGCGGAGCTCCATCTCCTTTTTGAGGTTCCACTGAAAGTACTTGAAGCGAATTTGACAACCGGCGTTGATGGCCTCGTGAATCGCGTCCACATTGTAGTAGACGCTCGTGTTCATGGTCTTGATGCGGTCCGAGATGATGACCTGGCGCTGCAGCTGCGTTGCCTCATGCCGGCTCACAAGGGACTCGAGTTTTGCAATCAACTCCTTGGATTTTTTGTCTGTGATAAACTTGGCCGATTGCACGGAGTCTACGAGCAATTTCAGTTCCGGGAGTTCAAAGCGCCGCGACAAAAGGCGGTAGAGTGTGTTTCGCCCGGCCTTCACGGCTTCGATTTCCATGCCGAAGTCCCGGAGTTCCTGAAAGTCGAGATACAGGGTCTTTCGATCGGCATTGACGCCGCAGGCGGCGAGCTTATCAATAATCTCCGCCATGCCGAGCGCGTGCTGCGCATCGGTCTCCTCCGTAAACAGTTTGGCGAGATACAGGAGCTTTTGCTTCTGATGTTCCCCGCGCCGCTCATTTTCTGCCATAATCAAACCTCCCGCTGAAAGCCGCATATCAGAGCGGCTTTTTCTGTTTTCAATATAGCAGAAGCAAGGGGACAAGGGAAGAATCCGGTCTGTTTTTTGGGACAGAAAAAGGGGTAAAACAAGAAAAAGGGGAAAACAAGAAAAAGGAGAAAACAAGAAAAGGGGGATGTGGAGAATTTGGCACGGAAGGACCGGGGCACAAAGGCAAGAGGCGCGAGCAAAACAAAAAGGAGGCGAAGGGAAATGTTGGGTGTTTGGGAGAGGAAGCAAGAATGAGACCGGGGCGGAAGAGTAGAAAGAAAATATCGTGCCGGTTGACACGGGAAAAGCACGGTTATATACTGCTAACATATGGTTAAACAATACAAATAACCTTCGGAAGCAGACTTAAGTTCCGGTAAATCGACCAAAACAGCTTGGACACGGCGGGGGACAAAACAAAAGGAGGGTACAAATGAGTCAGAGTAAGACGAGACTGGAAGTCAGAGATTTGGTGACCATAGGCGTGTTCGGCGTGATTTATTTTGTCTGTATGTTTGCGGTCGGCATGATGGGCGTGGTACCGATCCTCTATTTGCTTTATCCGATGGTGTTCGGTGTGGTGGGTGGTCCCATTGTTCTGCTCTTTATGGCAAAGGTACAAAAGCCCTGGGCACTCGTGATTTTCGGCATGATTACACCGATTATCATGTTTCTCTTCGGACACACACTTCTGGTGCCCGGCGTAGCGCTTGTTACGATTCTGGTCGCGGAGGGCATACGGCGTATCGGAAAGTACCGCTTCTCTTCGCTATAACATGCTCGCCTATGTGGTCATGGCGACCATTCTCTGCAGTTCTCTCTTGCAAATGCTTGTGATGAAGGAGCGTTATTTACAGCTCACCGAGGCGGAGATGGGAAGAGAGTACACAGAAGCCCTTGAAAAACTGATCAGTGTTCGGAACATGGGGTTCGTATACCTCGGCGCTGTGCTAGGCGGCACAGTCGGCGCGTTTCTCGGGCGCAAGCTCTTAAAAAAGCACTTTGAAAAGGCGGGCATTGTCTGATGGAGCGGCAGTTAAAACCCTGGGAAAGTCTGCAAAGTCCTTTCAATCCGAATCCCATAACGAAATTACTCGTTATGGGGTTTTTCGGCTTAACCATCGTTCATCCCCTCCACCTCTACGCGGAGTGGAGCATCGTTCTCTTGCTTTCGCTCTTTTATCTATTAATAAACGGCGACCGGAAAAGCGCGGTGCAAAACACAGTCATCTTTGCAATGCTCTCTGCCTTTCCGGGCTTTCCGAAGCTCTATGCCCTGCCCCTTGTTTTAAAAATGTTCCTGTCCGTGTTCTATATGTTACGTCTTCTCTACTTTCCCGTTGCGAGCGGGCGTTTTCTCATGAAGACTTCGGATGTGGGGAGCATACTGGCATCCATGGATTATCTGCACATTCCTGAGAGTATTTCCATCCCGGTCGCGGTCATGTTCCGCTTTCCCGTCCTTTGCCGAGGAGCGGCGTAACATTGCGATGGCCATGAGGATACGCGGCATCCGGACGCGGAACCCGCTGCGCTATCTTGAGTATGTGACGGTTCCGCTGCTCATTATCTCTTCCAACATCGCGGAGGATATCGCAAAGGCGGCGGAATGTAAGTGCATCGAGAATCCGGTGCCGAAGACAAGATACACGACAGCGCGCTTACAGCCGGTAGATGCCGTATATGCGCTCTCCATGGGCGGGCTCATGCTGCTCGGCTGGATTGTGTTGCGCTAGGAGGGATGCCATGCTTGAGATAGAGAATTTTTCACTTTCCTACGGGGAGGGAGAGCCGGTCTTACAAGACATCACCCTCTCTCTGAAAGCCGGGGAGTGCCTGGTGGTCACAGGGGAGAGCGGCAGCGGCAAGTCCTCGTTGATTCACGCGATCAACGGCCTCGCCTTTCACTATAGCCAAGGCGTGGGAAAGGGACATATTCGCTTCGATGGGGAGGATATCGAAACGCTGCCGATTTATCGGATTGCGCTGCAAATCGCGAGTGTGTTTCAGAATCCGAAGACACACTTTTTCAATGTGAATACAACGCTGGAACTGCTCTTTTACATGGAGAACATGGGGCTTGACCGCGCGGAGATGGACAGGCGCATGGAGGACTTACTGAAAATATTCCCCATAGAACATCTACTCGGGCGAAATATCTTTGCGCTCTCCGGCGGCGAAAAACAGATATTGTCGGTCGCTTCCTGTTACCTCGCGGGCTGCAAGCTCATTGTCATGGATGAACCTTCTTCCAATCTGGACGAGGCCTCGATTGCGGTTTTAAAGAAAATGTTGCCGATGCTAAAGGCAAAGGGCATAGCCCTCCTCGTCGCAGAGCACAGACTCCACTACCTGACGGAACTCATGGATCGTCTGATTATCTTGGAGACGGGGAAGCTAGACAGGGCGTTCTCGCGGGAAGAATTTCTTTCCCTTTCCGAGGACGAGCTTGCGGATAGGGGACTTCGGAGCAGGGAAAAGCCCGTGCTTCGGCTTCCCGCGTGGAAAAACGAGGGGCAGCTGACCGTGGAAACGCTCTGCTGCCCCTTCCGGCGGGATGAAGAACTAAAGCTCAGTCAGGTCTCCTTTTCCTTCGGAAAAATCTATGGCATCATCGGTGAAAACGGCTGCGGAAAATCCACGCTGCTCCGCGCAATGACGGGACTGGAGGCGCCGAAGAAGAGTCGTTTCACGCTTCGCGGGAAGCCTTTGTCCGGGCGTGAGCGCATTGCACGCTCTGCCCTGGTCATGCAGGATGTCAACAGTCAGCTGTTCACGGATTCGGTCGAGGAAGAATTGCTGCTCGCATGGAAGGGGAGAAGCCGGAGAGAAAAGATGGCGGGAGAAACGCGAGAAAAGACGGCGGAAGAGGCTGCGCAGCGTGAAATCGACACGCTACTGCAGGCGCTCGGACTCGCGGAATGCAAAGAGCGCCATCCCATGAGTCTTTCCGGCGGACAAAAGCAGAGACTGGCGCTTGCGACCTGCCTCCTGCAGGACGCGAACTTTTTCTATTTTGACGAGCCGACCAGCGGCATGGATCGTAAAAACATGCTGCGCATCGCAGCGCTCTTAAAACAGCAACAGCGGGAGGACCGCATCCTCTTTGTGGTCTCCCACGACACTGCGTTTTTACAGGAAGTCGCGACGGAATGCCTTGATTTGGAGACATTTCGGAAGCGTACGGCGGTATCGCGGAAATAAGTCGGGCGGGGAGAGAGCGCAGCTTCTGCGCTTCCAAGAATGAAGATACAGCAAATCTTCATGCAAGCCTCGCCGAATGTCCGTTTACAAAGAAGTACTGTGTATTCACGGTATAACACGTTAATCTTTCGGCGTTCAAGGTGTGTGACGTAAGGTAACGCGCAACACCCGGAGACAGTCCGTATTTTTCTGTGATTGTGTCCGCTTTTCGGGACATGCGGGGTGATAGACTGGAAGCATAAGAAAAGCAGAGGAGGCAGCAAGATGAATCCGATCTATTTCACCGTTACGGGAACCAATTACTACTACGGAAACGAGTATTTTAAGCCGGAGATGAAGCTTCAACTCATCAAGGAGCCGGATAACAAGGCGGATAAAGAGGCAATCCGCGTGGAGCTCGAGGGGCTCGGGAAAGTGGGCTATGTCGCAAACAGCCCGCACTCTGTAATCGGGAACAGCTACAGCGCAGGGCGCCTCTACGATAAAATCGGGGACTCGGCGGAGGGAAAAGTGCTCTATGTCCTGCCGCAGGGGGTACTCTGCACGCTTCTGCAGGGAGAGGAAGAAGAGAAACAAGAGCAGGGGGAAAAGGTGTGACCGGGTAGCCGGCATTTCTTCTTTACCGCGAAACGCGATGCGCCCGAAAAAGCTATGCTTCGGGCGCATTTTTGTGCCCCCCTTGTGCTAAACTGGAAGAGATTCATAAACCGAGAGGCCGAGTAAAAGCGAAAGAGAGGAGATATGACAGCATGGAAAAGTTGACGATTGCGGAGGCAAAACGAATCAATGACACAATGGTCTCCGAGGCGCACTTAAAGCTGCACGCGGCGAATGTGGCGGCTTGCATGGGCGCAATGGCAGCGCATTTCGGTGAGGACAGGGAGCACTGGGAGGCAGTCGGTTATCTCCACGATTACGACTACGAGAAGTTCCCGGAAGAACATCTTCTGCACACCGAGCAAGAGCTGCTAGCCGAGGGCGTGCCTACGGAAGATGTGCGCGCCATTTTAAGCCACGGCTACGGACACCGGAACGAGGTCGAGCCGAAGAGCATGATGGAGAAGAGTCTCTACACAGTCGATGAGCTGAGCGGCATCATTCAGGCCGCGGCGCGCATGCGCCCGAACGGCATCGCCGACATGGACATCAAGAGTTTTATGAAAAAGTTTAAGAGCAAGGGCTTTGCCGCAAAATGTAATCGCGAGATTATCCTGAAAGGCTGCGAAATGCTCGGCATGGACATCAAAGAGGTTGCGGAAATTGCAATCGCGGGCATGAAGGAACACGCAGAGGAGCTGCAACTCACGGGAAACTAAGGGACTGATTCTCCCAAAGTGATGAAAAAACAACGCCTTACAACAAATTGTCCTTTGGGGCGATATCCGCTATAATTAAAGTTTACGGAATAAAATGTTTGAAAGGCGCAAGCGAAATCGGCCGGAGGAGAAGAGATGAAGATTGTTGTGGTGAACGGAAGTCCGAGAGCCAAGGGGAATACGGAAATGCTGTCAGAGGCCTTTCTCCGCGGTGCGCGGGAAGCCGGACATGAAGGAAGCCTCATCAACCTCCGCGAGAAGAAGATTGCGGGCTGTCTCGGCTGTCAGTACTGCTTTTCCCACGACGGTGTGTGCGCGCAGAAGGATGGCATGGAAGAAATTTTGGCGGAGCTTGACCAAGCGGATATGCTGGTGCTCGCCTCGCCGATATACTGGTTCGATGTCACTGCGCAGACCAAGGCCGTGATTGACCGCCTCTATGCGAGAGGCAAGCGGGGCTTTCATTTTCATAAGACAGCGCTCCTCTTAAATTCAGGCTCGGACGGCGTCTACGAGGCGGTGCTCACCATGTACCGAAATATTTGTGGCTATTTAAACTGGCAGGATCAGGGCATCATCACCGCACCCAATATGAGTTACAAGGGGGGGTATGCAGGACGCCCCGGCGCTCAAAGAGGCGTATGCGCTCGGGAAGGGACTCTGAAAGGCGAATCGGCAAAACAAACGAAAAGAAGCTTGTCAAATGGAAAGCAGCTTGCGAAGCAGGCGGAGGGGAACATGCACCAGGTATATTTTGTGCGGCACGGCGAGACGGTCTGGAATGTCGAAAATAAAATCTGCGGGGCGACCGAGAGTCCCTTGACCGAGCGCGGCAGGGAGCAGGCGCGCGCCATCGGGCGCGAACTGAGGGCGCGCATGGATGCCGGAGAGTTAAAGCTTGACCGCATGCTGTGCTCGCCTTTAAGCCGCGCGCGGGATACCGCAGAGGAGATTGCGAATATACTGGAACTGCCGCTTGCGGTGGATGTGAGACTCAGGGAGCAGAACTTCGGCAAGTGGGAGGGAACAGCCCGGGACGGCGAAGGCTTTCAGCGCGCCAAGGAGAACTTTATCGATAGCTTTAGCGGCGGAGAATCCATGATGCGGGTCGCACAGCGGATTTATAATCTCCTGGATGAGCTCAGGGAAGAGAAGGAGATAAGCTATCTACTGGTCGCGCACAACGGCATCTCCCGCATTGTGGAGTCCTATTTCCGTGACATGAGAAACGAGGAATTCGCTTCTTTCGGGATTCGGAATGCAGCGCTTCGCGCCTACAGCTTTCCGGAAGAGGTTTGAGAACCCGAACTGGGATAGAGTGTCTGATTGCGCTTGACAGACGGTATACTTAAGGATATCTTAATAAAAGCACAAGAAATCCGGGTGGAGGGAGTATCAATGAAGAAAGCAAAGGCGGTGCTCGCGGCACTACTGGCAGCGGGCTTAACGGTGGGAAGCGCGGTTCCCGCACTGGCGTTTTATCAGCAGCCGCAGAGCAAGAAGGGCTTGCTTCTGTCGCAGCAGACGGCAGACATGCTTGCCGACATCGGCAACCTCGGTGTGAAGCAGGTCGTTGTGAACATGGGCACCGATCAGGATATGAATACCTTCGACCCGCTCGCGGCATACTGCACGCAGAACGGTGTCACCCTGACCATGATAGTCATAAACCGCCCGGGTGCCCCGGCCGGTATGATGCCGAGCGCACCGGTGGCCGGCGTCGGAACCTACGGCTTCAATGTGAGTAGCGCGGAGGGACAGGCTGCGGTTCGGAATTATGCGAGAAGCCTTGCGGCGCGCTACAAGAACTCTGTGTCCAACTGGGTCATCGGCAACGAGGTGAACGATGCGATTCACTGGGACTATAACGGCGAGATGGACATGCAGGCGCACGCGGAGAGCTATGCCAAGGCTTTCCGCATCTTCTACGAGGAGATTAAGGCGGCAAATCCCGAGGCAAAGGTGCTGATTCCCTTTGATATGCGCTGGAAGGCGACCACCGGAGAGGCGGGCTGCTACCCGGCGGCCGAGTATCTGCCGCTCCTAAACAGTAAGCTCCGCGACACGGACTACGGAATTGCCTGGCATCCGTATCCGGTGCACTTCTTCACGAAGCCCGAGTTTCAGGACGATGACGGCATTTCGGCGGATGTCAACACGACGCCGAACATCAATATGAAGAACATCAACGTGCTCACGGATTATCTGCAGACCGCGGATATGCGCACGCCGAACGGTGAGGTGAGACCGCTCTTCCTCACCGAGATGGGCTTTACTTCCGCTGTCGAGAACGGCGAAGCGAGACAGGCCGCTGCGATTGCCGAGGCCTATCGTATTGCGAAGGAGAACCCCTACATTCAGGGTATGTACCTGTCCCGCCAAGTAGACGCGGCATCCCAGGTTGCGGCAGGCGGCGCCTTTGGCCTCTGGAGACGGAACGAGAGCGCGGGCCGCGATGAGATTCCGGCGAGCAAGAAACTCGCGTGGGATGTGTACAAGAATTTGCAGTAAAAAAGGATAAGGGCAAGAGAAAAGACCGCGAAAGCGGTCTTTTCTTACGGATAATGGTTTCATTGACAAAGGGGATTGTTTTCGGTAGGCTGAAGGTGTGATGCGAATGTAAAGCCATCTTGTTTCGGATTCATGCTGTGAGAGGGGATTAGAGTTTGGACTTAAAAATATGTCAGTTATTATGTCAAGAGTCCAAAATCATGTGGACGCAACACTGTTTGGAACGAATGCAGGAAAGAGATATCAGTCGCAATGATGTTAAAAACGGAATAGCGACCGGAGAGATTATAGAAGAATACCCGGAGGACTATCCGAATCCAAGTTGTTTGATATTTGGGTACAGCGTGAATAAGCGTGTTTTGCATATCGTTGTCGGATGTGATACGATGAAACTATATATCATAACGGCTTACTATCCCAGTGTAGATAAGTTTCAGAGTGACTTGAAAACAAGGCGAAAGGGGGACTAAGGATGTGCATGTTTTGTAAAAAAACGCAACAACTTTTTCCAAGCATTACGACACACGTAGTGAATTATAAAAAAACAGTATCATTGTGATTAAGAATGTCCCTTGTCTCGAATGCGATCAGTGCGGTGAAAAGTATTATACGGATGAAGTGGCTGAAAAATTGGAATTGATTGTAGACATGGCAAAAAAGCTGATGCAAGAAATTGCGGTCATTGATTACAAGCAGACCGCATAATGCTTTGCTGAACTAGGTCCCGCCCCGACGGTTCTCCACTGCCGGGGCGTTTTTGTCTCTGTTTCGAAAGAGTCACTTTTGCTTCCGCTTGGTGGTATGATAGGCGGAGCGAATTTTATGGGGGAGATAGCCATGACAAGGCAAGAATTGTTTGCGCTCGCCGCGCAGCGTTACGGCACCGCGCCGGAATATCCCTGGCAGGATGATAATGCAGTGCTTCGGCGGAAAGACAACGAGAAATGGTACGCCGTAGTTTTGCGCGTTGCCGCTTCAAAAACTCGGACCGGAGGAAACAGGGGAGATAGAACTCCTGAATGTGAAGTGCGACCCGGTATTGCTTTCCTCGCTTCGCACGCAGGCGGGCTATTTTCCTGCTTATCACATGAACAAGGAGAAGTGGCTCAGCATACGTCTCGGAAAGCCGGAACTCGATGCGTCTATCGCCGATTTGCTTGCGCTGAGTTACGAATTGACGGGACCGAAAAAGCGTGGCTGATTGAGAAACAGATATAGGTGTGTTACTTACTTTTTGCAGATTGCCAAGCCGGAAGTTCTGAGAATAAAGATGAAAGTATAAGGATTAGCAACGAGAAAAAAATTTTGACTTTGCACGGGAGTATGGTAGTCTTTTAAAAGGTGTGTTAAAAAATAGAAAAATGGGAGATGAAAATGTCTGATAGCACCATAAAAGTCGAGGCTATAGAAAAAAATGTTGGGCGAAAAGAATTTAAAGTAAAAACACGGGATGAGAAACTTGATTTTTATCGCGGTCTCGTGATGTTGGAAGTAGTTCTTGCGCACACTTGTTATTTTTCCGGGCAGAGCTATGTGCCGGAGATTATGCGCACCGTTTGTTTGTTGTACGAGATGCCTCTCTTGGTTTTTCTTGCGGGGCGCAGTGCACAGCATCGAAGCGGCCTCTCGTCCGTTTTTGCCGCTCTCTTGAATATCTGGCTGAAATGGGTATTGATAAGCACGCTGGTCGTACTCGGATATCGCATTATCTGCGGAAGAAGTGCGGTGACTCCTACACAATATTTACAGGGATTAATGTTCTATTCTCTGGAAGTAAATGATTTAGGTGTCTTTTTCCAGTCGATGTGGTATATGCGGATGTATGTCGTGGTTGTTCTGGTTGCGGGGATACTGCAAGAGTTGGATAAGAGAGTACAATTTTCAGTCCGCTCTAAATGGTCCTTTGTGTTGTTTCTTGTGATGGGCTTGGCATATGCTTCCTTTAGTGAAGTGGACAGTTTTTTTGGACTTAACAGAATGCAGCTTTGCGATCTCTCTTTTTTCATGATAGGCTATCTCACAAAACCGACGACTCGTCTCACGCGGAAGGCTTATCTTTTGGGAATGGCGTTTTTCGCAACTCTCTGGATCGGCATAAGTCATATGATGGGACTGAATTTCTTGATTATCCAGGGTGTCAAGTTTCCTCCGCATTTCATTTATTGGACTGAAGCTATGCTGTCCATCTGGACTTGTTTTTCCTTTGGCAGTATGGAAGTAAGTGGATTCATCGCTGTGGTTTTATCCGGTTTCTCGGAAGGCATTCCCTCTGCTTTTTCTTTAGCCAGGGACTTGGGGCGGGTTTCATCTACCGCTTTGTGCCGCTCAATGAACACTATGGATGGGTAAAGGTTTTTCTATTCTCTCTTGGGGTGAACTATCTGATTATGCTCTTTGGAGGTTTAGCGATTTTCGGAATATTCCGGATATTTGATCGGGTTGCAAACAAGATTCAGCTGTCAGAACAGCTTGAAAGAGTGTTGCAGTTTGAAGAAGGTTTGCCCAGAGGAGAATCATGAACGAAGACAAATTTGAGAAATTGCGAGCGGAACAAAGCGGAAATGAAGGACTCTATCTGGAGTTTGAGGACAAGGAGTGGCCGCTTGCTTATACGGATCACGACAGGCAGATTGCAAGAGCCATTGTGATTGATGACGAAGAGAATTACTACTTTGTGCGCATGGATCGCTCGGATGAATTCGGAGCGGTGACCCTGGTTGAGACTTCCGGCGGCGGTGTGGAAGAAGGGGAGTCTCCGGAAGCGGCAATACGGCGGGAACTGAAAGAAGAGCTCGGCGCGGAGGTCGAGATACTCTGTAAGCTCGGGCAGGTCAGCGATTACTACAATCTTGTGCATCGCCATAACCTAAACCACTATTTTCTCTGCCGGGTAAAATCCTTCGGTGAGGCCAAACTCACTCAGGATGAAGAAGAGGAGTTTCATCTGAAGAAAATAAAACTTCGCTATGAGGAGGCTTTAGCAGCGTACGAGGCGGGACTGGACAGCCGTCTCGGCCGACTGCTTGCGCAGCGGGAGCTTCCCGTTTTGAAACGGGCCAAAGCGCTTCTGGGCTGATGAATCCATATTTTGGCTGTGCATGAAAAAATTGCTTACGGAAAAATTGATTTTATGCTATCCTGTCGGGGCATGAAATCCGGTATACAAATTGGGAAACGGCAGCCTCCCCGGGATGACGAACAACACGGATTCGCAGTGTTGTCATTATCTCGAGGAGGATTGTTATGCCGAAAAACAAGTTTCAGGAAGTCATTTTTACGCTTATCATGGCAAGCGTCATGGTATACGGGATGGTCGTCTACAATGTTGCACTCAACATGGGCGGGGTGCGGGAAAGCACCTTTTTGATTGCCCTTACAGAGTTGCCCACCATGGTGCCGCTTGCCTTTCTGCTGGAGTTCTTTCTGGTCGGAAAGGCGGCGCGTGCGCTTGCGTTTCGGATTGTTCGCCCGGATGATAGACCGCAGCTCATTGTGATAGTCATTTCAAGCTGTATCTGCTGCATTATGTGTCCGATTATGAGCCTCGCCGCGACCTTCCTTTTCAAGGAGCAAATCGGTGTCGGCACTTGGGTTCAGACCTGGGCCATAAACTTTCCGATGGCGCTCCTTTACCAGATTTTTTACTGCGGACCGCTGGTACGCTTCCTATTTTGCCGCATCTTCCCCGAGAAAACGGTGGCATGCACAAATAATTCAAACTGAAATATGAGACAGGTCGGGAATACAGAAACCGTATGTTCCCGACCTGTCTTGTTGATTTACTTTAGAATCCCGCTTCCGTAGAGTATGCAGTAGAGCAGGAAAAGTAGAAGAAAATATTTCCAAGAATTTCTCACGAGATAGATGGTGAATTGCTCCAGGCGATAGGTGCGCGGATACAAATCTTTCCACTGTTCGCTGGTATGATAGTTTTTGGTGAACTTACCGGTGAACCACTTGTCTTTGTCAAACAAAAAAGTGATTAGCCCGGAAATAAGCATCGGAACAAAGAGCCACTGTTCCACAAAATGAATGGGCTGCGCCAAGGCCTGCAGAGGGATGAGCGAAATACACCAGCATAAGTACATGCAGCATACATTCAATAGGCTCACGAAATAAACACGAGATAAAATACGGTTTCTTGACATGCTCTGCTCCTTTCTGAGATATCGGGTTGTACGGTATACATATAACGCAACAAGTCTTACTCATCTGTATTTATTGTAATTCCTATTGCAAAGAAAAAACAGGGAGAAACGGAGTGGATTTCTTACAAAAGTCGAAAGTTTCGGTAAGAAGTTTGAGGACGCACCCGCGAAGGTTTACGCTACTCTGTAAATATTGTGTTTACAGCTTAGCTGCGTTAAAATAAGAGCATGTGATTTCAGACGCAAAGGAGTAGCCATGCAAATATCCAGTCGTTTCAGCATTGCCCTTCACATCTTCGCCTGTGTGGATGCGTTTCAGGCGACCCACAAATGACCAGCGATTTTCTGGCGAGCAGCATACAGACAAATCCGGTCATCATTCGGAATATTCTGTCGCAGCTTAGGCGCGCCGGACTGATTCGCATTGCGCGCGGCACGGGCGGTATAACCCTCGAGAGAGCGCTGAAGGATATTTCCTTCTACGATGTCTACGCGGCCATTGAGCCGGTGGAGCGCGGCGCGCTGTTTCGCTTCCACGAGAGTCCGAACCCGAATTGTCCGGTCGGAAAGAACATTCATAAGATACTGGACCATAAGTTCACCGATATCCAGAGCGCCATGGAGGCAGAAATGCGGAAGTATACGCTCGAGGACATCCACCGGGATTTGCTGTGTCTCAATGCCGTTCAGGGGGGCAATCACTCTGCCTGAATCGTTTCGCTTTGTGTTTTTTTGAAGCAGTAACCCAAAGATCATTTTTGATGCAGGGCGGACTGCCCCTAATCGGGCTTCTGTCTATAGTTCTGCTTGCGTGAGGAGTTTTGGGATGAAACAGAAGAAGTTTCAGCTGATACTTGGACTGTTGATTTTTGTCGTTGTTTCGGTACTCGCGGGTACAGCATTTTTGGTGAACTATCTGACTAAGTCCATTTTCTATGGGCCGCGTCAGAGCGCGGAAGAGGCGTTTCGCTGGCAGAGTGAGCATTATGATACGGATTTCTATGCGGCTCTCGAACAAGAGGATTTTAGTGTCAAGAGTTTTGACGGCTATGTGCTGCATGGCACCCTGCTAAAGAATCCGAAGCAGAGCGACCGCTATGTGATTCTGAGCCACGGACATACGGACACGCGCTTCGGAAGTCTCAAGTATGTGCCGACCTACCTGTCCCTCGGGTTTAACTGCATTATCTACGACCTACGCGGACACGGCGAAAATGAGAGAACTGCCTGTACTTACGGTGTTCGCGAGGGGCAGGATTTGAGTGAAATCGTAAAGTATTTCCGCGCAAAACTCGGGGATCGGGTGACACTCGGCCTGCACGGTGAATCGCTCGGCGCGGCGACAACGGTCTCTTCGCTTCGCTATCAGCCTAAGGTGGACTTTGCGGTCGCGGACTGCGCCTTTGCGGATATTGAGAATGTGTTGAAGACGGGCTGGCGTTACGCCAACATTCCGAGCGACATTTTTGCGCCGGTGAATCTCTGCGGAAAGCTTCGCTACGGCTATGCGCTTTCGGCCATGCGCCCGATTGATGCACTGAAGGGCAATGCGGTTCCGGTATTTTACATCCACGGCGCCGCGGATGGTTTTATTCTGCCCGTAAACAGCGAGCGCCTCTATGAGGCGACCGAGGGGAAGGAAGAGTTGATGCTGGTGCCCGAGGCAGGGCACGCAGAGTCGGTGCTCACGAATCCGAAACTGTACGCGACCGGCTTGCAGGAGTTCTTACAGTCGCTCGGTCTCATATCGCCGGAAGAGAAGGCAGAGCCGCTGATACGCAGGAGCCCTAAGACGGCGGAATAAGGACCGGCAACACAGAGACAATAAGCAGGCGGAATGCAAGAAGTAGGATAACAAGAGAGGAAATCAACTCGGCGTTTCGCCCGGAGAGAGGGGAAGAAAAAACATGTTAAAGTATTTAATCATCGGCGCGGGCGGTGTCGGCGGCACGCTCGGTGCATACTTGCAGCGCGCAGGGCTTTCGGTGAGTTTTCTGGCGCACGGAAAAACCTTGGAGGCGCTGAAGAAAAAGGGACTTACGATTGTCGGGGATGAGGGCGAAGAGACGTTGTCTCCGGTCGCTGTCTTTGATGAGGCGAGTTACAACGAGACGCCGGATGTCATCTTCCTCGCCCTAAAGTCCTATTCGATTGACAGCGTGCTACCGTTTTTGGAGCGCGTTGCCACGGAAAGTACCGTGATTGTCCCGCTCTGCAATGTCTTCGGAACGGGCGAAAAGCTTAAGGCATCGCTTAAAAAGCCGCTGGTCACGGACGGCTGCATCTATGTGATGGCGAATGTGGAAGAGCCCGGAAAAATTCGTCAGCTCGGCAAGCTGATGCGCGTGGTCTACGGTGCGCGGACGGAGGCGGAAGCGCGGCCGGTGCTAAAAGACATTTGGGCGGATCTCGAAAAGGCGGGTGTCGAAGCCGTGCTAAGCGATAATATCCGCCGTGATTGCATGAAAAAATTTGCCTACCTCTCGCCGCACGGCGCGGTCGGAACTTATTTCTATATCACGGCAGCGCATTTGCAGCGCGAGGGCGAGTATCGGAACTTTTACCGCGGGCTCGTGCGGGAGGTGCTTGCAATCGCGGAGAAGATGGGGATTGACATGGAGGGATTCGGCGAAAAGGATAGCCTTGCCGTGGTGGATCGGCTTGCGAAGGAGATGACCACCTCCTTCCAGAAGGACGTCGCGGCGGGGAAGAAGTCCGAGGCGGATGGTCTGATTTACGAGGTGCAGCGCCTCGGAAAGCGCTACGGGGTCGATACACCCTATTACGATGAGGTGATTGAGGCTCTTAAGTCGCGCGGCGTGGAGTGAGCCATGGGAAACTGGGAAAAGCAGGGCAGTGCCTGGCAGTACCGCGAGAGCGGCGTGCTGAGCACCGGCTGGACCTTGATAGACGGCAAGTGGTACCTCTTTGATGCGGCAGGAAATATGAAGCTCGGCTGGCAGAAGGAGAAAACGCGTTGGTATTATTTAAAGCAGGAGGCAGACCGTAAGCCAGCCGAGGCGAAAAATGACTACGGTTATACTCTGACCGGCTGGCAGCAGCTTGACGGCAAGTGGTACTACTTCGGAAGCGACGGCAGCATGCAGCTCGGCTGGCAGAAAATCAAAGAGCGTTGGTACTATTTGAAGCAGGAGAGCGATCGGAAAGCGGGCGAGGCGAAAAATGCCTACGGATTCATGCTGACCGGTTGGCAGCAGTTGAACGGCAAGTGGTTCTTTTTCCACGAGGACGGCAGTATGGCGGTCTATGAGTGGATCAAGGACAAGGGGAAGTGGTACTTTCTCCGCAGCAACGGCGAGATGGCGCGAAATCAAATGCGCTCCTACAAGGGCAAGAGCTATTACTTCAAAGCGGACGGCAGTATGGCGGTCTCCGAATCCGTGTCCTGGAACGGCGAGCGCTATCGGGCGGACAAGGACGGTGTATGCCTCGAGGAGAGACCCGCGCCAGGCGGTCACAATGTGAGCAGGCTGCACCCGCGCCTTAAGCGTCTGCAGAAAGCTGATTGCGCAGTGTGCGGCGCGCGGGCTGCCGATACGCATTACGCAGGAAGTCCGCACCGCGGAAGAGCAGGATGCGCTTTACGCGCTCGGACGCACGGCGGGCGGCAGCATTGTGACGAATGCGCGCGGTTCTTCCTATTCCTCGCACCACCAGTGGGGCACGGCCTTTGACTTTTGCCGGGACGACGGGAAGCCGCCCTATGAGAACGGGGATCGCTTCTTTGAAAAGGTGGGAGCCATGGGGAAGGCGCTCGGGCTCGAGTGGGGCGGCGACTGGAAGTCGATTGTGGACATGCCGCATTTCCAGCTTCCGGACTGGGGCAGCGGGACGGCAAAACTGAAAGAGCTCTATGTCTCGCCGGATCGCTTTGAAAAGACCTGGGAAACTTGAATTTTGCTTTGAGGAAACAATCATGAATCAGCATCAGAACGGGAATCGAAACGAAGGTCGCAGAGAGAATCGCGAGGCTATGGAGGCCTTGCAACGCCTGAAAGAAGGCAATGCGCGCTTTGTGCGCGGCGAGGCACAGAACTTGGCGAACGACGCGGCGCGAAGAGAAGAACTCGCGACCGAGGGGCAGCGCCCCTACGCCTTTATCCTGACCTGCTCGGACTCCCGCGTGGTGCCGGAGTTTATTTTCTCCGCGGGGCTCGGCGAGCTCTTTGTGACGCGCGCCGCCGGCAATGTGCTCGGAAACTCTATCCTCGCCTCGGCGCAGTATGCGGCACAGGATCTCGGCGTGCGCCTTTTTCTTGTGCTGGGACACAGTGACTGCGGCGGCGTGAAGGCAACGCTATCCGGCGAAGCGCTCTCGGGTGCACTCGCACACATGGGACAGAGAATCCGCGCCGGCATCGGCACGGAGACCGTAGCCCTGCGCGCGGTGGAGCGCAATGCGAAAGCGGAGGCAGCGGATCTTGCGGCCTGCTTACATGAGTACTGTCCCGAACTGCCGCTCACGGTTTTATCCGGGGTCTACGACATAAGAACAGGCAAGGTAAGTTTCTCGGAGGAGTGATAATCTCAATCAATGAAACAACAAAAAAAGAAAGATCGGCGACAAAGGGGAGTCGTCGATCTTTTTGATGGCGATCTTCGGATCGCCACCGTGTGTTTGACTTGCTTTAGATATTACGCTTCTTCTCAAGCAGGATGGCCGAGAAGATGAAGTAGATGACGGAGAGCAGAATACTCACAAGCACCATACCGATGGTCTGCGGCGAGATATAGTTGATTCCGAAGCGGAGCATCGGTTTGGGCGAGAAGGGAATGTGAAGGAGCAATGCACCGCTAAAGTAGTTGAGCGCAATGTAGAGAATCACGGTAATCACACCGCCGAAGCGCTTGCCGGGCAGGAAGGTCGACTGCAGGACAATGGCGAGCAGTGCGATGCTCTCAAACTGTAAGAGTCCCGCGAGGAAAAAGAGTGTGAGCTGTATCATGGTCGAGTGGGTTTCCGGAGAGAGCAGCAATTCCACAAAGCGCTGCATACCCTCCCGGACCTCATACGAGCCGAGTCCTACAAAGGCATTGGTGAGCAGGAGTACGTCCACAACACAGATGACAGAGGCGAGGAAGGCCCAGAAGAAAATCTCGATAAAGTTCATGGCGTACTTGGTGCCGAGAATCTCAAAGCTGTTGTGGGGCGTCAGATAGAGCATGTAGGCTTCCTTGCTGTTCAGCTCCTTTTGAAAGGTCGAGAGGTTTTGCAGGATGCTCACAATGGGCGCCAGAAACAGTCCCAGCGACAAAATGGTGACACTCAGCGTGAAGAGAATAGAATCACTCCGATAGAGGCTGCCGGAGAAGAGACTGACCAAATAGACCACTTCTCCGACGCCGATGAGGGTTAGTAATAAGAGTTTGACGAAGATGCTTTTCTTCCACTCGTATTTCATGAGTTTCAGCATATGGAATTCCTTTCCTGCCTCTTTGGGCAACCAATGAAAGCGTTAGGCAAGCAGCTGACGGTACTTCTCGGCGAGCGAGAGTCCCTCTTTGATGCGAAGGTCCTCGACATCGAGCGAGGCCACCATGTCGCCGTCTTTTACAAAAATAGCCTTCGAGATAAAGCGCTCCATCTCTTCGACCAGGTGGCTCGAAAGCAGGAGGGTGGAGTCCTTGCTCGCGTGGGAGATGATGAGCTCCATGACCTGATCTCGCGCGATTAAGTCAATGCCGTTCAAGGGCTCGTCGAGCAAAATGACATCGGCACTGCGCGACATGGTGACCGCAACCTTGAGTTTGGCCATCATACCCGAAGAGAGCTGCTTTGCGCGGAGCTCGGGGCGTAGCTCGAACTTATCGATGATCTCGCGGAAGGTCTCCATCGAGAAATCCTGAAAGAAGTCCTGATAGTACTCGCCCACGTCCCGTATCTTCATATAGGAGTAGAAGTAGGGCTCGGTGGACATGTAGGCAATGTGCTCGCGGCTCCGATAATTGACCTCTTGGCCGTCCAGCAAAATCTGTCCCCGGTCCGGGAGTATCAGATTTGCAATGAGTTTCATCAGTGTGGTTTTACCGCTGCCGTTTGCGCCGAGCAGACCGTAGATTTCACCGGGTTCAAGCGTGCAGGAAAAATCCCGCAATGCCAACTTGCTGCCAAAGCTCTTGCTCACTTGTTTAACTTCCAGCATGAAATGACCTCCTTAGAGTCAAATGAGAGCCCGCATCTCGTCTTCGGTATAGCCGAGTTCGGACATATCTTTTTTGAAGCGGGCGATGAAGTCTGCGGCGAGTTCCTTCCGCAGGCTCACATTGACCGCGGTATCTTCGGTCACAAAGGTACCGAGACCGCGCTTCGTGAAAGCGACGCCTTCGGCCTCGAGTGTCTGATAGACGCGCGCAGCCGTGTTCGGGTTAATGTGGTACTCCAGGGCGAGGTCTCGCCCTGATTTCAATTTTTCACCGTTTTTCTTTTTCCCGGTGACAATCTCCTTCTTGATTTGCAAAACGACTTGCAAATATATGGGTTGCGACTCGTTAAATTGCATCGAAGCTCCTCTCTGCAAGTACTGCACTTGCGAACTAATGAGATAGTACACTAGAAAATAATGATTGTCAAGCGCGAGAAAAGAAAAATTGCGAACTTCGCTTGACAGCTTTTCCGGGCGATGCTATGATACAAAAACCTTCTACACAAGTAGGTAAATAGGAAATAGCTTTTCAGATAAGAGCAGAGAGGAGGGAGCATGGATATTTCGTTTATGGAGCGCTTTTTGCCGCTCTACTTAGAGGCGGCAAAACTCACGCTCACCATCGCGAGCATAGGCATTTTGATTTCGCTTGTGATAGGCCTCGTTGCGAGCCTGGTGCTCTACTACCGAATGCCGCTGCTCTCACAGTTGGTCACGGTCTACGTGGAGCTTTCGCGCAACACGCCGCTGCTCGTGCAACTTTTCTTCCTTTACTTCGGCTTGCCGAAGATAGGAATACGTCTTAGCCCGGAGCTTTGCGGCGTAATCGGCCTTAGCTTCCTCGGCGGTGCCTACATGACGGAGAGCTTTCGCTCGGGACTCGGCACGGTTGAAAAAATTCAGACCGAGTCGGCGCTCTCCCTCGGACTAAGCGGCGGACAGAGCATGCGCTACATTGTGTTTCCGCAGGCGGCGGCGGTCTCGGTGCCTTCGCTGACCGCAAACATCATCTTCCTCATCAAGGAGACCTCGGTGTTCAGCGGCATTGCCCTCGCGGACCTCATGTATGTCACGAAGGATTTGATCGGCATTTACTACCAGACCACGGAGGCACTCTTCATGTTGGTGATTGCCTACCTCGCGTTGCTCTGCCGATTTCGCTTCTCGGTACTTTGCTGGAAAGGAGGCTACGCAATGCAGGCTTTGGAAATTAATTTGGCAAGCGCGTCTCCGCTTTCCATCTTGCTCGCAGGCAATAACCTTGCGCGTCTCCTCGGCGGACTTGCAGTCACCGTTCGGATTAGTCTCATTGCGGTTGCGCTCTCGCTCCCGCTCGGCGTTCTCTTTGGGCTCTTGATGACAAGGGAGAACCGAGTGATTAAGCTACTGAGCCGCATCTACCTTGACTTTATCCGCATCATGCCGCAGTTGGTACTTCTCTTTCTCGTCTTTTTCGGGAGCGCGCGTGTCTTCGGGCTGAGCCTGAGCGGCGAGTTCAGCGCTGTTTTGGTGTTCACACTCTGGGGTACCGCGGAGATGGGAGATTTGGTGCGCGGCGCACTTAAGAGCATCCCGAAGCACCAGTATGAGAGCGCGGCGGCGCTCGGCCTCACGGTGGGGCAGTGCAGCCGCTACGTGATTATTCCGCAGACCTTAAGGCGGCTGTTGCCGCTCGCCATTAACCTTGTGACGCGCATGGTGAAGACCACTTCTCTGATTGTCCTGATCGGTGTGGTCGAGGTTTTAAAGACAGGACAACAAATCATAGACGCCAACCGCTTTCAGTATCCCACGGCGGCGCTGCCGATTTACGGCGTCATTTTTCTCTTATATTTCCTGGTGTGCTGGCCGGTATCCATGCTGGCGCGCTACTTGGAACAACGCTGGGCAGTCTGAACGCAGCTTGAAAGGAAGGCCACAGAATGAAAGAAGTAAAACGGGACATACAGCTCAGCATACGCGGGCTCAGAAAAAACTTTGGGGACGCCGAAATCTTGAAGGGCGTGGATCTTGATTTGCGCCGGGGTGAGGTGGTCGTGATACTAGGTCCCTCGGGGAGCGGAAAGTCTACCCTGCTCCGCTGCATCAACGGGTTGGAAGAAATACAGGGCGGCGAGGTCGCACTGGACGGCGAAGTAATCAGCGGCCTCAAGCAGAATGCGCTCACCGGGGTGCGGCAAAAGCTCGGCATGGTATTCCAGAGCTATGAGCTTTTTCCCCATATGAATATCCTCGACAACATCACCCTTGCGCCGAGAAAGGTGCAGAAGAGAAGTCGGAAAGCGGCAGAGGCGGAAGCACGGGAACTCTTACAGCGCGTGAACCTTTCTGACAAGGAGAAGTCCTACCCGCGCATGCTTTCGGGCGGACAGAAGCAGCGCGTCGCGATTGTGCGCGCCCTTGCGATGCACCCCGAGCTCATGCTCTTTGATGAGGTCACCGCCGCTCTGGATCCCGAGATGGTCAGAGAGGTGCTGGATGTCATGATGGAACTCTCGGAGCAGGGACTCACAATGCTCATTGTGACGCACGAGCTCAGCTTTGCCCGCGCGGTCGCGGATCGCATTGTCTTCATGGACGAGGGCAGAGTCGTGGAGATCGGTAAGCCGGAGGAGTTCTTCACGGCGCCGAAGACCGAGCGCGCGAGGACCTTCCTCGACAACTTCCGCTTTGTCGCGAGAAGCAGAAAGGAAGAAAAGAGCGCATGAGAAATTTTTTAAGCCGCCGCGGGGGTACGAAGCGATGTTGTAAGTAGCTCACAACATCGCTGTAAGAGGAGAGAAAGCAGATTCGGTGAAAACAATTGAGCGGTGCGCAAGTCGAAAACAAGCATCGTGTTTTACATAGAAAACAGTACGAAAAGATCATAGAAGAGAATATAAAACAGGTTATTTAGGAAAGAACATAGAAAAAGCGGCGTGGTCGCAGCAGAGAGCAAGGGAAATCTGAAACCCGAAGAAGCGAAAAGCGAAAGAGCTTACGGCAGAGGTGACTACGGAAGCAGAAACAAAGCATACGGAGGAAATGAAGATGAAGAAGACTTTGGTATTGGCGGCGGTGACGGCACTTGCACTCGGTGTGCTCGCGGCTTGCGGCGGCAGCAAGAAGGCAGACGGCAGCGCGGCAGAGAGCAAGAGCGCAGGCAAGACGACCTTCCGCACGGTGGATGAAATCAAGCAGTCCGGTGTGATTCGCATCGGTGTGTTTACGGACAAGGCGCCCTTCGGCTACGTAGACCAGAACGGCGTGAATCAGGGCTACGACGTGGTCTATGCGCAGCGCATCGCGCAGGATCTCGGCGTCAAGGTAGAGTTCACCTCTCTGGACCCGGCATCCCGCGTTGAGTACGTGAACACCGGCAAGGTGGATATTACCCTCGCGAATTTCACGGTCACGAAGGAGAGAGCGGAGCAGGTTGACTTTGCGAAGCCCTACATGAAGGTGGCACTCGGCGTGGTTTCGCCGGAGAATGCCGTGATTCACTCGGTCGATGAGCTGAAGGGTAAGACCCTGATTATCGCAAAGGGCACGACAGCGGAGACTTATTTTGAGAAGAATCACCCGGAGGTGAAGCTCCAGAAGTACGATGCCTATGCGGACGCTTATAATGCGCTGCTTGACGGCAGAGGCGATGCGTTCTCGACCGACAACACCGAGGTCATTGCTTGGGCAAAAGTCGAATCCGGGTTTTGAGGTCGGCATTGACAGCCTCGGTGATTACGACACGATTGCGGCGGCGGTCGCAAAGGGCAATGAGTCCCTCCTCAACTTCCTGAACGAAGAGATTGTCACGCTTGGCAAGGAGAACTTCTTCCACAAGGACTATGACGAGACCCTGAAGCCGGTCTTCGGCGACGCGGCAAATCCGGACGCGATTGTCGTGGAGGGCGGTGAGCTCGGCGAGAGCAAGAACTGACAAAAGCAAGCCTCATGCGCAAGCAGACTTTGCCCATCCCCCAAATCCAGGGTTTGGTCTGAGTTTTATATAGAGAAGAGAGCTGCGGGAGCATACGCTCCCACAGCTCTCTTTGCGTTTGAAGCTTTTGGCTTTAGTTTCAAGCTCCTTTTGCTCGTCCTAGTACTTCTCGGAAAGCATATTGAAGTTATACTCGGTAATGCGTCCGGCAGACCAGTCCTCGTACATTTTGGCAAACAACCCATCAACCTCGGCTTTGCGCTTCTCTGCCTTTTTTAGCTCCGCAGCCTGCTTTTTCTTTGCAGAGGTTCTTTCCTTGTCGCTGGCATTGAGCAGCCGTTTCAGCAGCTTGTCATCGTCTTTCTGTGCCAGTACAGACCAGTATTGCAGTCTCGCAAGCACATAGGCATACAGCACATCATAGCGGATATAGTGCATGGAGCATTGACGCAGCCCTTGTTCGTTCTTGCTGCAATGGTAGTAGCCGTAAGGGTTTTTATTCCGTCTATTTTCCCCATAGGCTAAAGACCAGCCGCAGTCAGCACATTTTATCAGTCCTGCAAAAATCTGTGTCGTACCGTTTCTGCGTTTCCTGCGTCTGCTGGCAATCAGCTCCTGCACCTTTTGGAACGCTTCCTCGGAAATGATGGCTTCGTGGGTATTTCCACACGATACCATTCTTCCTGCGAACTTATACAGGCTTTCTCCGCTGCGGCAAGCCCTCCACTCCAACCGATGGAAACAGCCGGAGCTGGAACAGGTGGCAAGTGAATTTCTCTGGAAGAAATATCTTAGCAATGACCCGCTGAAAATGTATGTAGCGTTCCGTATCTGGAACAGTTATCTGCTTGCCAGGGAACCCCGTGATCGTAACGCTGCCTGTGACCGTTTCATGGATAAAATGAGCAGCCTGACCGGGGCATTTCATGACGAAGCCATGAGCTTTGATAAGGAGACAGGGAAACCGAAACGCTTTCAGGCTGGCAGCCTTTATTACAAAGGCGCACCGTCCGAAGATACCCGGCTTGACCTCTGGTTTCCGGACAACCGGCGCACAGCGGTATGAGCTGTGTAGCGGCAAGTGCCGCAAGGCGCAGGCACTTCAAAACAAGCGGGAGTTTGACGAAAGAGCCAGAGAAAATAACTATGACCTGCTTTATAAGAATGAGTGCCAGAACTGGCGGAACAAAATCAACCGGGCTAAGAATACCACTGGCTTTCCGGATAACCGTCTGGAAAAAATTCAGGCTGCCTATGCTGACTTCAAGAAAGAAGCGTTGCTGAGAAAAAAGGCTGTAAAAACAGGAACAGCCAGCCCGAAAGAATTTACGGACTGGCTGTATCAGCAGAGTAATATGATTGTGGAGCTGGCTGACTACTAAAGCCTCAGAAAATAGATTGCAACAAAAGGAAAAAATACATTTACTGTAACATTTCACGGACATTTGTCTGTTATACTAGCTGCATAAAAATGAAGGAGTGATTGCGATGAAACAAATTTTAATTGTCGAGGACGACAGTTTCTTGAATAAGATGTTAGCCTACAACCTGACTGCCGATGGTTACAATGTGACCTCTGCATTAAACGCACGGACCGCCACCGAAGTCCTGACCACGAAGGACTTTGATTTGGTTCTGTTGGATATTAACCTGCCAGACGGGAACGGCTATGATTTATGTAAGTTAATTAAGCCGGAGCAACCTGACACCATAGTGATTTTCCTGACTGCCAATGACCAGGAGAGTGACCAGATACGGGGGTATGAGGTAGGTGCTGTTGATTATATTACGAAACCCTTTGTCATAGGAGCTTTGCAGAGAAAAATCAAAGCCATGTTCTCTATGCTGGAACAGCTGAAACACCACAAACCGACAAAGGATGTTTATGATGACGGAAGGTTATTTTTAGACTTCTCCGAACAATCTGCCGCCTTAAACGGAAAATCAATAAACCTATCTTCGATGGAATATAAGATGCTGAACCTGTTTCGTAAAAATCCCCGTCAAGTGCTGACCCGTAGACAGCTTTTGGAAAAGTTGTGGGATGCAGACGAAAAATTTGTGGATGAACATACCCTGACAACCTCTATCAGCCGGATTCGTAGCAAGATTGAATCCGATGGCGGTACACCCTATATCAAAACCGTTTACGGCATGGGTTATCAATGGACGGGAGGCGAGGCAAAATGAAACATATATCCTTTTCTGCAAAACGGCTGTTCCAGTGGGTTACGGCATCGATGCTTTTCTCCATGTTTGTGATTACCATAAGCTTTTTTCTTGCAACAAAACAGAGGGTGATACTATTTGTAGGCGGGGCACTGTTACTGTGTGCCCTTCTTTGGCTTGTTGTGCTGACGCAGATATTTGGAAACAGCTTGCTCTATTTACCTCTGACCTGTGCCAGACATTAGACCACATGATTGCTGGGAGTGATGCACCAGACCGCCCAAAGGATAGTGAAACACAACTTGCCAGAATCAGCCACAGGCTGTTAAGGCTTTATCAGATTATGCAAGACAACCAGCGTAAGGTGGATGAAGAACGACAAGAACTGCAATCCCTTGTGTCTGATATTTCGCATCAAGTAAAAACGCCGGTAAGTAATTTGAAAATGGTAACTGACACTCTACTTTCTCGTCCTGTAAGCGATGCAGAGCGCACTGATTTCATCTGTGGGATTCGCAATCAAACGGATAAGCTTGATTTTCTATTTCAGGCTCTTGTAAAAACATCCCGATTAGAAACGGGCGTTATTCGTCTGGAAAAGAAATCATGCAAACTTTTTGATACTGTGGCGCAGGCCATGAGTGGGATTGTCTATGCGGCGGAGAAAAAAAAGATTGCTGTATCGGTAGACTGCCCAGAGCATTTGACCTTATCCCATGACAGTAAATGGACAGCCGAAGCACTGTTCAATCTCTTGGACAACGCTGTAAAATATACCCCATCATGCGGGGAAATTGCCGTTTCTGTACTTCAATGGGAAATGTATGTAGAAATCAGAGTCAAAGATACAGGCAAAGGGATTTCCGAAAGCAATCAGGCAACTATCTTTCGGCGTTTCTATCGTGAGGAAGAAGTACATGAACAACAAGGCGTAGGCATAGGTCTGTATCTGGCTCGCCAGATTGTGATGCAACAAGGCGGCTATATAAAAGTGGCTTCAACACCCGGACAAGGTTCTGTTTTTTCTATTATGCTTCCTGTGCAATAAATTACGGCGGATAGCTTTTCTTGGCTATCTGTCATATTTTTTGAAATGTCCGAGCTTTGTAACATTTCAGTGCGTTTTTTCCTCAATTTTATTATCACCTTGGACATTTCTGTGACATTTGGGTTTTTACAATGACTTTAACAACAGGTAGATACCTTGAAAGGAGTATTTTTTTGAATATGAACATTTTACAAACCATTGATTTGAAAAAACGCTACGGAAAAGAGCCAAACATCACTCGTGCCTTAAACGGTGTAAATTTTACTGTAAAGCAGGGAGAGTTTGTTGCCATCGTTGGAACTTCTGGAAGCGGTAAATCTACACTACTTAACATGATGGGGGGACTGGACACTCCCACTTCTGGCAGGGTTATCGTCCGAGGGGAGGATTTATCTGAAAAAAGTGCCGAGGAGCTGACGATTTTTCGTCGCCGTAATATCGGATTTATTTTTCAGAACTACAACCTCGTTCCTATCTTGAATGTGCATGAAAATATTGTACTTCCCGTGGAACTGGACGGCGATACGGTTGATAAGAGATTTTTGAAAGAAATTGTACATTTACTTGCTTTGGACGGAAAGTTAAAGAGTATGCCTAATATTCTTTCCGGCGGACAGCAGCAGCGTGTAGCGATTGCCCGTGCATTGATTACGAAACCTGCCATTATTCTTGCCGATGAACCAACGGGAAATCTGGACAGCCGCACAAGTTCGGATGTAATGGGACTTTTGAAGCGTACCAGCACAGAGTTCAATCAAACCATTGTTATGATTACCCATAACAGCGAAATTGCACAGCTTGCCGACCGTATTGTTCGGATCGAGGACGGCAAGATTATAGGTTAGGAGGTGAAAAATAATGACATGGCCTTTTGAAAATGATACCCGTTTCATTGTAAAGAAACTGGCTAACAGAAGTTTTCGTTCAAATAAAATGCGGAATATTATTGCTACTATTGCGATTGCATTAACTACAATCTTATTTACCAGCTTGTTTACACTTGGAATCGGTGTAAAGGAAAGCACAGAGAAGGCAAATATGATTTTATCTGGTGGCGATGGTCATGCCAGACTAATCAATATGAACGAAGTGGAATATGACACAATTAGCGAACATCCGTTGATTCAAGAAATTGCATACTGCCGGAAGCTGGCAGACAGTGTTGATAACGAAGCTCTTTCCAAACAGATTACATTGTTTCAATATTATGATGATATTGGCTTACAATACTTATCTATTGAACCCACAAGCGGTCATAGACCAGTAGCGGAAAACGAAATCATTATGGATACCAATACGCTCGACTTACTGGGTGTGCCACATGAAATCGGTGAAGAAATTACATTGGCACTTACCGTACACAATCAACAAATCACACGTAACTTTGTTTTATCAGGCTGGTGGGAAAGATATCCCGGAGTAGACTACGGAACCATTGTTGCATCTGAATCCTATATGCAAGTGCATACAGATGAATTAGCAGACACCTACGCTCTGGATCATAATGATACAGGTACAATTACCGCACTCATTAAATTTGTAAATGATGATAATATAGAGAATACTCTAGAAACTGTATTAAAAGATTGTGGATATTCCTCAGATGTTTTCTCTGATAACTACATCAATGCTGCGGTAAGCCCTCTCTATATGTCGTTAAGAAGCTCAAACAATTTAGGAACAAGTTTAGCACTCGTTTGCGCATTGCTGGCGTTTTTGCTTTCCGGGTATTTGATTATTTACAATATCTTTCTGATTTCTATTTTGCGGGACTTACATTTTTATGGAATGTTAAAAACGATTGGTGCCACAGGACGGCAAATTAACGCCGTTGTTCATAAGCAAGCTAAGCAACTTTCTTTCATCGGTATACCTGTTGGATTACTAATCGGTTTCTTTATCGGAAAACTTCTTCTGCCGTTAATTATGGCAAATACAGCCTTTTCCGCAAATGTCGCCACTGTATCACCGCATCCGCTTATTTTTGTTGCTGCCGCAATATTTGCGTGGATTACGGTACAAATCAGCACTCGGAAGCCAGCAAGAATTGCCGCAAGGGTATCTCCTATTGAAGCAATGCGATACACGGATACCAGTACGAATATCAGAAGAAAGAAAAGGTCGCATTTTGGTAATCCGGCAAGAGGAATGGCATGGGCAAATTTGGAACGCAATAAAAGACGAACTGCTTTGGTGATTTTTGAGTCTTTCGGTGAGCATTATACTCACGACTATGGTTTTTACCTTCTCCCATAGTGTTGACCCGGCAAAGGCAATTAAGAATATGATAGATTCTGATTTCAGCATAGGGCAAAGTAAACTTTTTGATGATTATAATGTCAGTGAAGAAAGTGCTTTGAGCGAAAGTTATTTATCAGCCGTTCAACAGCAGCAGGGCTTTGAAATCGGTGGTGCTGAATACGGATGTAAAGCATTGTACAAAAGTGATACCTCCAAACAGGACTTCAACCAGAATGAAGATGGCAGTTTTTCTACACACATCTATGGTCTGGATTCATTCCCGCGCTCTCTGCTGCAATTAGTGGATGGAGAAATGGATACAGAGAAACTGGCAACCGGTGAATATATTTTGGAAGGAGCTTATGTCAGCACACGAGGCGTTCTGGACGAAAAAAGTCTCAATCATTCGGTTGGCGACCGGGTTGAATTGATGTATAACGGAAGTATTCGAGAATTTACTGTGTTAGGTCATGTTATAGCAAATGAAGCAAATACCTATGATTGGGTTGGGTCGTGCTTCTTTCTGCCCAGTGATGTTTATAAGACATTTACAGGGAACAACTATGCCATGAGCTATAAATTTAATGTGACTGACGAAATGGAACCCGATGTAGAAGCTTTCTTGAAGGACTATACCACCAATATCGAGCCTACAATGACATACAAGTCAAAAACCACGATTATGGCAGGAGTTTCAGATATTCAAAATACAATCGTAGCAGTCGGTGGAACGCTTTCCTTCATTATCGGATTTATCGGTGTTCTGAATTTTGCAAACACGATATTAACCAGCATTTTCACACGCCGCAGAGAACTGGCTATACTTCAAAGCATTGGTATGACAAATAAGCAAATTAGAACCATGCTTTGTATGGAAGGATGTAATTATACCTTTATTTCAGGAATTGCTTCGCTGCCGATATGCTTTATTGTAGCCTATATGCTGATACGACCAATTTGTGAAAATATTTGGTTTTTAGATTTCAAATGAATCTGTGGCCATTGTTGATTATTTTACCTTTGCTCTTCTTGATTGGGCTACTGATTCCATATTTCACTTGTCGTATTATAACCGAGCAAAGTGTTGTCGAACGGTTAAAGTGCGGGGAATGAAGTAATGAAGCATAGAACTGTAAAACGAAAACGCAACGGTATAAGACGTATCCTGAGCTTGCTTTTTATTGTTCTCCTGCTGATTATAGTTAAAGTTTTCATAGGCAGTATTGGTATTTTCGGACAGTCGGCAGGTATGGAGCATGGTTGGAACTTAATGTTGGTCAATCAGGATTATAGGGTTCCAAGAAATTATAAGGTGGAATTAACCGAATTATCCAATTGGCAAAGTGTGGATTCCCGTATCTATCCATCCCTTCAGCAAAGGTAATTGAGCCAATAATTGCCCCTTTAGGGGCATCCAGGTGATAAAGAGAAAGCCAGCGCCTTTAGACGCTGGCTTGTAACGCGGGCTTATAGCCCGCATCCCGAACCACCCGTTTTACGGGTGGGGGCGATTGTCGATGCTATTTTGTATCCAAAAAGTTGTCTGTGCAAGCCGAGCGAATTCTCTCGGCGCAGCGTTATCAGAGCGCAGGCAGCACTCTCCGAAGCGTGATATCCGCCTTGCCCGCTTCGGGAATAAAGCGAAAGCCGGGACACTGTCCTCACTGAAAGCGGAGCGGGAGCTCAAGCTCCGCGCTTTCGAGAAGCGCTTTGTCGCGAAGCACGGTCTTGCCGGGACCATCCGCCACGAGCCTCCCCTTGTGCAGCACCAGCACGTGATCGCAGCAGTCGTAGACAAAGTCCAGATCGTGAGAGGCGAGGAGCAGGGCGGATGGGAGATTGCGGAGTATGTTCAGAAGGTTCCGCCGGTTTTTCGGATCCAGCGAGGCAGAGGGCTCATCGAGAAGCAAAAGCTCCGGCGAAAGGGTAAGCACCCCGGCAATCGCCGCGAGTTTTTTTTGGCCGCCCGAGAGGCGGTACACCGCGGTATCTGCCTTTCCTTCGAGTTTCACAAGAGAGAGCGCTTTCTCGGTCCGCGCCGCCACCTCTTCCGGCGCATAGCCGTAACTCTCGGCGGCAAAGGAGACATCCGCGCCGACGGTCGGCATAAAGAGCTGGTTCTCAGAGTCCTGAAACACATAGCCGATTCGTCTTCTGATTTCCGCCAGTGTCTTTTTTTCAAGCGAAAGCCCGCCGAAGGTAATGGCGGGCGTCTGTGCCTTGGGAGGTAGGAGAAGACCGACCAAGAGCTTTAAGAGTGTTGATTTTCCCGCGCCGTTTGCGCCGATTAAGCCGACGCGCTCGCCGGGGGCAAGCGAAAAGCAAAGTTCATCCAGAATGGGGCGTGCGCCCGCGCCGAGGTCCTCATAGGAGAACGAAAGTCCGGATACGTCTAACAAGAAGATACCTCCTTAGCCGCGGCGGACGTGCCGCCGTTTAGGATAATAAGCCACCGAAGCGTTCAAAGACCGGAATCAAACGAAACAAAAGGCAGTAGGCAAGGCTCAGCAGGAGAAAGAGGAAGCTCGCGATGCCGCCGCGTTTCGCGTTCCGATATCCCGGCATGACTCCGGAAAAGCCGCGGAGTTTCATGCTCTCATAGATCAGTTCCGCGCGGTCTATGCTTCGTAAGAGCAGCTGCCCTATCATCGAGGCAAAGTTTCGCGGAGAGACCGCCTTTTTGCCCGGAGCGCGGAGCGCATAGGCATCCGCAAGCTGATCGCCCTCGCGGAGCAGCACGAAGAGATAGCGGTAGCTGAGAAGCAAAACCGTGGTAAAGAGGCGCGGGGCGTGAAGACGCGCGAGCGCCGCCGATAATTCGCAGATGCCGGTGCTCGCCGCGAGCAGAAAGACCGCGAGAAAGGCGAGCAGGCTCTTTAGCACGAGCACCGCAAGGAGCAGGACAGAAAACTTCCCGAAGAGCGCCGGGACAAGACCCAGAAAGAGCGGAACCGGGAGCAGAAAGCGAAAGTCACCGAGTGCCCGCCGCATGGGCAGGTCACCGAGGGGATAAAGGAGGCAGGGGTAAATCGCCATGCCGAGCAGCCCCGAGAGCGCTGTCTGCGGAAAGGAGAGGGTCACCGCCAAGTAGAAAAGGACACTCAGGAGCTTTGCGAGCGGCGAGAGACGCGTTAACAGCGTGTCCCTTGCGGCGAGTTCTTCGAGCGCAAAGAGTGAGCGGGAGGCAGAGTCCAGGCGGCTCACTTTCGATATAACCTGCGGCGAAGCAGGTTTGCGAAGAGTGCCACTGTAAGGAGCACGGCGAGCGCGCCGAGGATCCCGGCTGCGGAGCTGCCGACGACGCCCTCACCGAGGCTGTAGTCCGGGAAGCGGGCGGTGAAATCCTGAACGGCTGCCGCAAGGCGGTGGAGAGGCGTTTCGACGCTCTCTAGCTCCGTGCTGCCGGTCAGGCGAAGCACCGACCACTCGAGGCCGTCCGGAAAAGCGGAGGCAAACAGAGACAGTCCGCCCGCGGTCAAGAGGCTTGCAAGGAGCGCTAAGCCAAAGAAGCGTCCGGCGCTCAGCTTTTCGGCGCGCGCCGCAGTGGGCAGACCGTTTTGAAGGAGCGAGGGGCGCGCCTCAAAGACAAAGAGAAGGACGGACGCCGTGATGAGCCCCTCGCCGAGACCGATTGCCAGTGTATGGGCTGCATGAGCAGCAAGAAGGCGGTAAAAGGCAGGGGCGTCACGCCGGAAATTGCGGTCTCCAGAGAAACCGAGAAGGCGCCGAGCTGCATGCTGAGCACGGCACCGAGCAGCGAGGCGCTTACAATGCGCTTCTTGCTGATTCCGCCCTTCATGACAAATTGCCATAACTTGCCGCCGAGGAAGCAGCCGTAAAAGGCCATGTTCCAGATGTTCGCGCCGAGCGCCAGCAGACCGCCGTCCGCAAAGAGCAGGCACTGAATCGAGAGCACGGCGCACATGGTGAGAAAAGCAGCCTCGGGGCCCACAATTGCGGCGAGCAGCATGCCGCCCGCAAGGTGGCCGGAGGAGCCTGTGCCGGGTATCGTGAAATTAATCATCTGCGCGGCAAAGACAAAAGCGCCCATCACCCCCATCACGGGAATGCGGGACTCATTGTCCTCGCGCTTTAAGACGCGAACCGAGTGCGCGAGCGCCGCACCCGAGCAGGCGTACATGGTGCCGGCGACCGGCGGGGACAGAAAAGCATCAGCCATATGCATGGAATTAAGTCTCCTTTTTTTGTAGAGAATATAAGTTTGCAGCAGTAAATGTCAAGCGGATTTGAAAAGGGACGTGCACTGTGTTATAGTTTTTTTAGCAACAGTGAACTCAGGCGTTTCTTAGAAAAAAAGGAGGCTTTTTATGGCACTGCGCTACGAAAATGAAGCAAACGAAATTGTGGCTTACGATGAGAACGGCGTGAAGCGCGCCTGCTTGCAGTTCCCGGCACTGGACGATCAGACCGTGGATCTTGAGCACACCGTCGTAGAGGAGCCGCTCCGCGGTCAGGGGGTCGGTGCGGAACTGCTCGAGAAATTTGTGGTTCGCATGCGCGACGAGAAGAAGAAGGCGGTTCTCAGCTGCCCCTACGCAGCGAACTGGTTTGAGCAGCACCCGGAGAACAGCGATCTGGTCGCAGAAAAGAAGTGATGCGTTTAGAAGAAATCAGGGCTAAGATAGACAGCCTCGACGAGGAGATCAAGGCGCTCTTACTGGAGCGCCTTGCCTGCTCTCGAGAGGTGGCGAGCGCCAAAGCGGAACAGGGAGAGACACAGATATACCGCGCGGACCGGGAAGAGGCTATTTTGGAGCGGCTCGGCGGAGAGGTACCGGAGGAGCTTCGCCGGGAGTACCTTGCCATTGTGCGAAAGATTATGGAAACCAGCCGCATGTACCAGTACGGGCTGCTCTATGACTGGATGCCGGAGCGCTTTCAGGCGCTCTTTGCGGGCGTGCCCTATGAGATTCCGGGGCAGAGAGTGAAACTCCTGCTCACGCGTCCCAATCGCCCGAATGCCATGTCTTCGATCCTCAGCATGGTGGGCGATTACGGCTATAACATGGAAAAGATGGAACTCTTATCCTACAGCGAGGACAGGGAGAGCGTGCGCTTTCTTCTCACCGTGCGCGGTGATCTCTCGGAGCGCCACATGCAAAAACTCATGGTGCAGCTCGCGGGCGAGAGTCAGGATTTTTGCATTATGGAAGTGCTTCGCTGAAGCAAAAAAAGAAAATGCTAGATTGCAAGATCAGGTAGGACAGTCTGAAATAATTCCTCCGGCGAACTGTAATGAAAGGATTTTCGAGGGAGTTGATTGATCCAGTTCTGTATCTCTCTTATCTGCTCATCCGTAACTACATCAAAAGAACTCCCTTTTGGTAAGAACCGGCGAATCAATGAGTTTTGTTTTTCGTTCAGTCCGCGTTCGTAGGCGGAGTACGGATGGGCATAATATATGGGTATCGTGGAAAGCAACTGTGGCAGTGAAGCAAATTCACTGCCGTTATCACTTGTGATGGAGCGAAAAACTTGGTTGAATCGTTCTCCATACAGATTTCGGAGCGTTTTAAAACCTTGCTCAACTGCCTGTGTGCTTCTACCGGGTATCTTTATAATATGTCGAAATCTTGTGGTTCGCTCATCTAGTGTCAACAAAACGGATTGTGACTCCTTTCGACCGACCACGGTATCAATCTCCCAATGCCCAAACTCCTCCCGCTGATTGACTACTTGGGGGCGAGCTTCAATACTCAGGCCATACAGCCGCTTATGCTGCGGATGTCCCTTACGGTGTCGTTTACGTTTGACCTTTAGCGTGAGATCGATATTTCGAGCTTTTAACAATCCACGCTCAATATAGTTATAAAGTGTCTTGCTGCAAACCAGCTCGGTGAAACAGCCCTTTTCTTTGGCAAGACCGCAAATCGTATCAGGTGCCAGATGCTTTGTCAGTATCTGCTTTACCGCAAAAGACACGAACTTCTTAGCTTTCACCAACTTCATGGGGCAATGACTATTTCGTCTTCGATGTTCGTAGACACGCTGTCCCGAATCTCCAAAGTACCGCGTGTATGGCTCCAGATTCCGTCCTAACTGCTGTACAGTACCTCTGGCAAGTTCATTATATAAAGTTGACCTTGCAATCCCGACTTCGCGCGCAATGCGACTTTTGGGGAGCTTTAATTGCAGCAGCACTTCAATCTGTGCGCGCTTTTCGCGTGTCAGGTGGCGATATTTTCTATTTGTGGTATACTCGTTCTGGGCCATGGCGAACCTCCTGGTGTTGTGTTGTGTGGTAGCTTCATCATACCACGAGTTCGTCATCGGCTCTTTTTTATTGTCCTAGTTCATCTTACAATCATCCCAAAAAAAGAAAATCGAAAAACAGGTTGACAAAGCGGATACATGGCTTTATACTCTGTACTTGCAATAAGCAATGAGTGTGTGTAGCTCAGCTGGATAGAGCACTTGGCTACGGACCAAGGTGTCGGGGGTTCGAATCCTCTCACGCACGTACAACCCTCAAGCCCGTGTGGACTTGGGGGTTTTTGTATTATAAAATCGAACATACACCATCATACCAAACAGACAAAGGCGGATAACCATGAAAAAGCTTTTTTGGGGGGCAATGTATGTCCTCGCAGCGGCGCTGCTGGCACTGACCGTGTACCTCTATGTGTTGCCGGAGGGAGAGATTGCGCTCGGAGACCGTAAGACCGAAGAGAGCACGGCCGCATTGCAGCCGGTGCCCGAAATCAGTGTGGGCGGCATTACGGTTGAGGTCGGCGTGACCAAGCTTTCCGCACTCTTAGACCAGGGATTTACCTTGAAGTATGAAGATGAGGAAGGTTACTTTACAGACCTTGACCACAGCACGGCGGAGGCGGATCCCGCGACCCAGTACAGCGTGGTGCTCATGAAGAACGGCGACTATGTGGCGACCGTCAAGTACAGCAATGCAACCGAAGCGGTGTTGCCGATCGGCGCTTGTACTGTTGACGCGATGGAATTCAATACCGCGGCGCAGGGCTACGGCAAGCTTGAAATTCTGCTTGCGGGCGTGGACATGACGCAGGGACTCGGTATGTCCGAGGTACCCGAGCGCTTTAAGGACTTTACGCGGGCCGGCGGTACGGTCGAAGAATACGATAAGACCACACTCACCGAAAACCAGTTTGTGGTGGCCTATGTGCGCGCCTCCGAGCTCAGCGAGAGCAAGGTGGGAGAGTTCGGCGTGATTAACTATCAGCCGGGCGGCGAAGGCACCGGCGGCGGACAGAGTGCCGCGAGTGAAACGGCGGAGAGCGGCGAAACTGTGAGTGCGGAAGCGGAGAGTGCGTCGGCGGAAGTGCAGGAGAGCGAGACTGCGGCGGCGGAGGAGAGCAATGGCAATCATTGAATCAAAAGAGCTTGTCTTTGACTACATCACCCGCGATGAGGAGGCAAAGGTCACGGATGTGAACCGCGCAATCGACGGCGTGAGCCTAAAGATTGAGGAGGGCAGCTTTGTCGCCATACTAGGGCACAACGGCTCCGGCAAATCCACCTTTGCAAAGACTCTGAACGGCATCCTCTTGCCGAGCGGCGGCGCCGTGTTTATTTCCGGTATGAATACCGCGGACGATGCAAAGCTCCTCGACATACGCCGCGAGGTCGGCATGGTGTTCCAGAATCCCGACAATCAGATTATCGCAAACCTGGTCGAGGACGATGTGGGCTTTGGTCCCGAGAACCTCGGCGTGCCGACCGAAGACATCTGGAAGCGGGTCGATGCCGCACTCGCGGCAGTCGGCATGACCGCCTACCGCCTGAAATCGCCGAATCACCTTTCGGGCGGACAGAAGCAGCGCGTCGCGATTGCCGGCGTCATGGCCATGCATCCCAAGTGCATCGTGCTGGACGAGCCGACCGCCATGCTGGATCCGAACGGCAGAAAAGAAGTGATACGCACAATCACGGAACTAAATCGCAGCGAGGGCGTCACCGTGGTGCTGATTACGCACTACATGGAAGAAGTCGTCGGGGCGGATCGTCTGATTGTCATGGACGGCGGGCATGTCATTATGGACGGCACGCCGCGGGAAGTCTTTTCCCATGTGGAAGAATTGAAGCGCCTGCGCCTCGACGTACCGCAGGCCACCGAACTCGCACACGAGTTGAGACAGTGCGGCGTAAGTTTACCGGAAAGCGTGCTCTCCATGGAGGAGCTCGCGGAAGCTATACTGCCGCTTTGGAAGGAGAACTAAGCTGTGGGAATCCGCGCAGAACATCTGAGCTACACCTACGGGGGAGGGACTGCCTTTGAGCAGCCGGCACTCCGCGATGTGAGCTTTGAGATTCCGGACGGGCAGTTTGTCGGTCTCATAGGACATACCGGCTCCGGAAATCCACCCTGATACAGCATTTAAACGGCCTGATTCGCGCGACCGAGGGCAAACTCTTTGTCGACAGCGAGAACATCTACGAAAAGGGCCACAACATGCGGGCGCTCCGCACCAAGGTCGGGCTCGTATTTCAGTACCCCGAGCACCAGCTCTTTGAAATCGATGTATTCAAGGACGTGTGTTTCGGACCGAAGAACATGGGACTTCCGCAGGCTGAGATCGAGCAGCGCGCAAAAGAGGCGCTCGCAATGGTCGGGCTAACGGAGAAATTTTACAAGAAGTCTCCCTTTGAACTCTCGGGCGGACAGAAGCGCCGCGTCGCGATTGCGGGCGTACTTGCCATGAAACCGAAGGTCCTTGTGCTCGATGAGCCGACTGCGGGCCTCGATCCGCGCGGCAGAGACGAAATTCTGGACCGGGTGAAGGCACTGAACAGCGAATGGGGCCTCACGGTCATTCTGGTCTCCCACAGCATGGAAGATGTCGCAAAGTATGCGGATCGCCTGCTCGTGATGAGCGGCGGAGAAAAGCGCTTCGACGGCACGCCGAAAGAAGTGTTTAAGCACTACGAGGAACTCGAGGAACTCGGGCTCTCGGCGCCGCAGGTCAGCTACCTTGTGCAACGCCTGCGCCGCGCGGGCATGCCGCTCAGCGATGAAATTACGACCGTCGCGGAGGCAAGGGACGCCCTACGGGAACTCCTGAAGGGAGGTGCGCCGTGCTGAAGGATGTGACCCTCGGCCAGTACTACCCGGTGGACTCCGTACTCCATCGTCTGGACCCGAGAACCAAACTCTCAGGGACTATGGTTTACATTGTGGCCCTTTTTCTCTGCAACAACTGGCAGAGCTATGCGCTTGCGACCGTCTTTTTGGCGCTCTGCATCGGCCTGTCCCGTGTGCCGCTCTCTATATGCTGCGCGGTTTAAAGGGCATACTCTTTATTCTCTTGATCAGTGTGAGCTTTAACCTCTTTTTGACCGACGGCAAGGTGCTATGGCAGTGGGGTGTCTTCAAAATTACGGAAGAGGGACTGATACTCGCGGGCTTCATGGCGCTGCGCCTCATCTACCTCGTGGTCGGATCGACCATCATGACCCTCACCACGACGCCGAATGCGCTGACCCAGGGCATGGAGAAGGGACTCGGCTTTTTAAAAGTACTTCGCGTCCCGGTGCATGAGATTGCGATGATGATGAGCATAGCGCTCCGTTTTATCCCCATCCTCATGGAGGAGACCGATAAAATCATGAAGGCGCAGATGGCGCGCGGCGCGGATTTCGAGAGCGGCAATCTGATTCAGAAGGCGCGTGCCATGGTGCCGCTCCTGGTGCCGCTCTTTGTCTCGGCCTTTCGCCGTGCAACCGACCTCGCAATGGCCATGGAGGCACGCTGCTACCACGGCGGCGAGGGCAGAACGCAGATGAAGCCGCTGCGCTATCAGAGCAGAGATCGGATTGCCTACGCAGCCCTCTTCCTCTTCTTGGCGGGCATCATCGTCCTCCGTATTCTCTTCTGAGGAGAGAGCATGAGAAGAATCCGTTTGATTGTGAGCTATGACGGAAGCGGCTATTTCGGCTCGCAGATACAGCCGAATGCCGTTACCGTGGAACAAAAGCTGAACGAAGCTGTGCAGGGACTCACCGGAGCCCCTGCACAAGTTGTATTTGCGAGTCGCACAGACACGGGCGTGCACGCGCTCGGGAATGTCGCTGTCTTTGACACGGAATTCCCGATGCGCGCCGAGCGCTTTGCGACCGCGCTGAACGCCTACCTGCCGCAGGACATCCGGGTGCAGGGGGCGGATGAAGTTGATTTGAGCTGGCATCCGAGAAAGCAGCACTGCGAGAAGACCTACGAATACCGCATCTGGAACGGGCGCATTATGAACCCGCTCTTACGGAACAGCGCCGCGCACTGCTATGTCCCGCTGAATCTAAAGGCGATGCGGTCCGCGCTGCCCTTTCTCCTCGGAGAGCACGATTTCGCGGCCTTCTGCGCAAGCGGCTCGGCAGCCGCGCACACGGTGCGGCGCATATACCGCGCGGAGCTCTCTGCCGAGTGTGAGGAGAGCGGCAGCTTTGCGGGGCTCATTACTTTTCGTGTGACGGGGAGCGGCTTCCTCTACCACATGGTGCGCATCCTCGCCGGGACACTCCTGGAAATCGGCAGCGGGAAGAAGGGTGAGACTGCCTTCCGAGATGCGATTCGGAGCCGCATACGGCGCGCCGCGGGACCGGTGGCACCGGCCGCGGGCCTTATTCTTCGGGAAATCCGTTACCTCCCGAACCCCAAACGCTACGAGGCCGAGAACGAGGACTGGGCTTACGAACTCACACAGGATGCGCTCGAAGAGGGCGGAGAGAGCTTTTTCACACTGCGGCGCTGCCGCGAAACGGATTACGAGGGGCTGATGACACGTCTCATCCACGAGAGTCACAGGGACGGCGCGGAGCGCGTGTATCTCAGGGACTTGGAGGATGGGAGTCGCCTCTTCTCGGGGCGGGAATTCGGCTTTTACCGGATTCATGAGAATGCGGATGCCGCGACCCGGGAAGCCTTTCCCTATGTCGCTTTGGACCTAAAAAGAATGCAGGAAAAAAAGCGCCTTCTGCATTGACAGAGGGGGACAAGTCTCTATAATATAGAGCTGTGACGCCCTAGGCTAAGCTTTTACCAGCCCCGGAGAAGTAGGCTATGGGCACTTCACGTATAATCAGGCAGGAGACACGGATCTTTGCTCCCGTGTCCACTAGGAGGATAATCATGAAGAGTTTTATGGCGAATCCGGATACCGTTGAGAGAAAATGGTATGTGGTCGATGCGGATGGAGCCACCCTCGGACGTCTCGCTTCGGAGGTTGCTGCAGTGCTGAGAGGCAAGAACAAGCCGATTTTCACCCCGCATGTTGACTGCGGCGACTATGTCATTGTCATCAATGCAGACAAGATTGCGGTGAGCGGCAAGAAGATGGAGCAGAAGGTTTACTACTCCCACTCCCTCTATGTCGGCGGGATGAAGGAGACTACGCTTCGCGAGATGATGGCGAAGAAGCCGGAGAAGGTGATTGAGAAGGCAGTTAAGGGCATGCTCCCGAAGGGCCCCCTTGGCGAGCAGATGTACAAGAAGCTGCATGTCTATGCAGGAGAGAATCACAACCACCAGGCACAGAAGCCGGAAGTTCTGACCATCAAAGGCTGAGAGGAGCGTGTAGAAAATGGCAAGTGAGAGATATTACGGAACCGGAAGAAGAAAAACTTCTGTTGCCAGAGTCTATCTGGTGCCGGGAACTGGTAAGATTACGATCAACAAGAGAGACATCGAGGACTATCTTGGCCTTGAGGTTTTGAGAATGACGGTTCGTCAGCCGCTCGTTGCGACCGAGACCAACGAGAAGTTTGACGTATGTGTCAACGTTCTCGGCGGCGGTATGGCAGGCCAGGCAGGCGCTATCCGTCACGGCATCTCGAGAGCACTGCTCGAGGCAGATCAGGACTATCGTCCGGTTCTGAAGAAGGCGGGCTTCCTCACGAGAGACCCGAGAATGAAGGAGAGAAAGAAGTACGGCTTGAAGGCAGCTCGCCGTGCACCGCAGTTCTCCAAGAGATAATCGACAGCTTAAAAATGCTAAAAAAGTCCGGAAATACGCAATTTTCCGGGCTTTTTCTATGTCCAAAATTCTGTCCGGACTGTTCAGTTTTGATGGAATTTGAACGGAAAATGATGGGTTTATAGGATTCAAATTACCGGTGGACAATAGGAGCAGATGAAGTCCAAGTTTTTCATCGACGGACGAACACATACCTGACTGATTTACATAGATCCTTGGCTCAATATTTGTAGGTGCGATTGATGAAAATTATAGAAGTTAAAGAGAATAAAAAACAATATCTTGATTTGCTCCTATTAGCAGATGAGCAGGAAGATATGGTCGACCGTTATCTCGATAACGGCAAGATGTATGTACTGGATGATAATGGGGTCAAGTGCGAGTGTGTCATAGCCGATGAAGGAAACGACGTACTTGAAATTAAGAACATTGCGACAGTTCCGGTATATCAAGGGAAAGGTTATGCAAGAGCCTTAATTGAGTTTATTGTGAATCATTACAGAGAGCAATACGCCGTTCTGCAAGTGGGCACAGGCAATAGCCCACTGACAATACCGTTTTACGAAAAGTGTGGGTTTGTCCGTTCGCATATCATATCAAATTTCTTTACAGATAATTACGACCACCCAATCTATGAGAGAGGAATACAGTTGGTAGATATGGTGTATTTGCAAAGACCGTTATAATTTACATTCCGGTTTGTAGACCAAAACAGACTACTGTTCCTTACACAGCAGTCACGCGCCTCGTTGCCCGGATTCTAATTTTTTGCAAAAGGAGAGATATCGAATAAAGATTGTATTAGCGGAAAAGTCCTCGTGTAGTGGTACAGTGAATTTGTAACATCTCTGCCTGATAGATTATAATGTCAGCAGAGGAGAAAAGCACATGACTTGAATATCAGACGAAACCAGACGAAAAGTTGTTCGTGCGCACATTCAGGACGGGCGCACGATTGCCAGCCTTATGACCGAGTACGGCATATCCGGAGCCACTGTTTCCAACTGGGTACGCTCGTATCGCGAAGAATGCCAAAACAAGGATGAGGAGAAGTAAACGCCTATTACAACTACCTCAGAAATGCAAAAGCGAGTTATCACGCTCAGCAATCTCATTATTGTCAACGGATTCAAGCACTTTATCATGAGTCTCATGGAGTTATGGGACACCGTCAAATGAGGGAATTTCTGCAAAGAGAAGGAATCTCATTGAGCAAAACAACAGTCCACAAATACATGAATCGTGAGCTACAACTACTATCGATTCGTCGCCGAAAAAGCCCCTCATACCATCGGGAACTTTCTCCTAAGCAGCCGAATCGTGTTTGATGTACCGACTTCACATATATGAGACTGACAAATGGAACCATGCGCTATCATTGTTCCATGATTGATTTATACGACAGAAGTGTTGTTGCCGGTGAAAACAGCTCTTTTATCACAAGCTCCCTGGCCGTGCGGACGCTTGAAAAGCGTTGTCAAGTGCAAGGGCTATCCCACAGAACCTGATTGAGATTCAGCGCAGCATGACGACCGGCAGCACAGCAATTTTCGTGCCGTTTACCACCCAGGAACTGTTTCAGACAGGGAAAGAGGCTTTGTACTATGGGCTGAATGCGCTGTCCAACAACCTGATTATGGTTGACCGGAAAAAGCTCAAGAACCCCAACGGGCTGATTCTGGGTACCCCCCGGATCCAATAAATCTTTCTCTGCCAAGCGTGAAATTGCCAATGCGTTCCTGGTGACGAATGACGATGTAATCGTGTGCGATCCGGAAGCCGAGTACACGGTACTGGTGCAGAAATTTGAGGGGCAGGTCATTAAAATCAGCCCTTCCGGCACGCAGTATGTCAACCCGATGGACATCAACGCGAATTATTCGGAAGAGGATAATCCGATTGCCTTGAAAGCAGATTTCATCCTGTCTCAGTGCGAGCTGATTGTGGGTGGCAAGGAAGGATTGCAGCCGGTAGAAAAGGCGGTCATCGACCGCTGCGTTCATCTTTACATAGCCAAATGGTTTTTGAATGAACGATTTTGAGCTATGAAGCTATGGAATCTGTAGGTGATATCTGATAAAGTAGAAAATAAAAACAGCTTAACAACTCGGAATTTATCAGAAAATGAGGAATAGTTGAAATGGAGGCGCTATAATAACATGAAGATTGAAGGGAACCAGAAAGAACTGGATGCAATGGTAGAATTTCATAAGGGAAACCGTGCCGAGGGGCTGAGACTGCAAGAAGAATTTGCAGCGGAATTTCGTAAGGAGTATAAAGACAAAGATCACTGTCCTTGCCTGAAAGCCTGTCGTTATCACGGAAACTGTAAGGAATGTGTAGCAATCCACAGAGCGCATCAGGAACATGTTCCTAATTGTATGCGACCATTGATTAATAAAAAATTGAAATTGATGTCAGAATTAACAGAGCATACCTTGGCAAATGAAATAGAAGCTCCACATGAGATTTTAAGAAAATAGACAAGTCAAATTTCAGTTTGTAGACCAAAAACAGAATACCGTTCCTTACATAGCAGTCATGCGCTTCGGTGCATGGCTGCTAATTTTTTGCGAAAGGAGCAGTAACGAATGAAGCTTGTATTAGCGGAAAAGCCCTCGGTTGCCATGAGCCTCTCAAAGGTGATTGGGGCAAATCAGCGTGGGGATGGTTATATGGAGGGCAATGGCTATCTTGTCAGCTGGTGTGTGGGGCATCTGGTGGAACTTTCCCAGCCGGAAGCCTATGATGAAAAGTATGCCAAGTGGAGGTATGATGATCTTCCGATTTTGCCGGAATATTGGCACTCTCAGACACCTGATTTTTCGCTGGAGAGTTTGGCATAATCTGACCAAATCTGAACAATTAAATACGATTCTAATACAGGCACTCAGTAACAAATAGCTGGATGCTTTTTTTGTTTCAGAGATTCCGGCATTAGAAAGGGCCGTCACTTCATCGCCATCGCTAACCGGAAAGGCGGCGTTGGCAAAACAACAACCTGTGCAAACTTGGGAATAGGTCTGGCACAGGTCGGAAAGAAAGTGCTTCCGATCGACGAGGACCCACAAGGAAGCCTGACAATCAGCTTGGGAAATCCGCAACCGGACAAGTTGCCGTTTATACTGTCGGATGTAATGGACAAAATTCTGATGGATCAGCCTATACGCCCCGGAGAAGGTATTCTGCATCATGCAGAAGGCGATGAACTGATGCCTGCGGACATTCAGCTTTCCGGGTTGAAGCAGCGTTCTGCGGGCAGCTTGCAAATGCGGATGAGCTGCATCACAACCGGCACGCTTGGTATTGTGCCGCACAGCTCAATATTTGCAAGATGGCGCGGGTCGATGCCGACCTTTTCGGCCAGCTCCCGGCGGGACATTTTCACAGCTTCACGCGCCCGCTGAACATCTGCTCCGAAGGTTTCAAATTCAGGGCAATCTTTTACATTCGGCATATTACATCACTCTATTACATTCTATTGTTCATAGGATGCACTGGGAATGATGTGATATGTGTTTCATCTTCATTTTATAATTCGCATATGAGGATTTGTTTTCCTCTCCAAAGAAATTATAATTGTTTTAGACAATCGAGAGAGGAGTCTTTTATGAGCGGTACTTTTGCGTTTCATAACATATATACAACAAAAAATGATGTCGAGAATATTCAAACGGTGTTGCATGAAGGAAATGAGTCAGGCGAAGGAACGATGCGGCGTTTTGAGGTAGCGCCTGGCATTCAAATTACCTATAACGATTTGAAAATGGACTCCTGTTTTCGTCCTATCCGATTTGAAAAAGACTTCTTGCAAATCAATCATTGCCTGGAAGGTTGCTATGAGTGTGAACCGGAAGGTGGTTCAGTCAGCTTTTTAGGCGAAGGCGACCTTTGCGTGGATTACCTCTCCAAAGATAAACAGGTGTTCCTTGGTTCCCGAATTCCTCTAAAGAAATATCGAGGCATCACTGTATTACTGGAAATGGAAATAGCACAGCAAACTTTAGATCAGGGATTTCAGCAAGCTCACATCAGTCTGGAACAGATTAGAGCGCGATTGTGTACGGATGGTCGCTCCCTTATCATCAAATCTAAGCACGAAATCGACCATATTTTCAGCGAACTTTACTCGGTAGATGAGCGTATCCAGGTTCCATACTTTTGGATCAAGGTCATCGAATTGCTGCTGTTTTTAAGTCTCCTGGATGGCAGCGCAGTTTGTCGGCCGCAGCAGTTTTCTGCAGACATCTCTAAACGGACACAGGAGGTTTACCAGTACATCATAGAAAATCCCTTTACCAAAGATACCATTCAGGATTTGGCCTGTATGTTCGGACTGGCAGAGTCCAGCCTAAAAAGATGCTTCAAGTCTATCGCCGGAGCGTCCATCGGCACTTTTGTCAAGACGAAACGCATGGAGGCCGCTGCCGAACTGTTGGTTTCGGAGTCGGCTTTGAGCATCGGAGAGATTGGAAGTGTGGCAGGATATGAAAATCAAAGTAAGTTTTCTGCCGCTTTCAAATCTGTTATGGGTGTGACGCCGCAGGCATACCGACACAAATACTGCTGATCTGATTGGAGCAGCTATCATTATTGATGTGCCAATGGTGAGTACGCTATGGAGCAGCCGCTGAACTGCGGCTGCTTTTTTTGACCTTAGATTAGTATACCATAACTAATGTTTGGAGAGATGTACTATGCGGATTGCGGGAGGGACCGCAAAAAGAATTACCAAACGCATCATCAATTTTATTCTTGTCATGTCGGTGTCCGGCTTGCTTTCCCGGGCGCAGGGCGGATTTATCCGGGCATCTGCCTCATCGTCTGCTGTGCAGGCTTCAACCTGCTGGGCGAGGGGCTGCCGGTTTGCTCCTTTTGCTTGACCTGATTGGAGCATAATATACCTTATAGGTCGTAGATGAAAGCGACCTAAAGCAGTAAACTAAAATCAAAAGATTAGCGGTTGCTAATCGAAAATGATAAGGAGGTCTTGTATCCATGAAACAAAAATCCGGCGGGATTAAGCGATTGATGGAGTTCACAGGAAAGCATCGTGGGCTACTCACCGTTTCCCGCATTCTATCCGGTATCAGTTCAGTCTTTATCCTTGGCCCTTTCCTCTGCGTTTACTTTGCGGCGCGTGACTTGGTGGGCGTATTTGCCGGGACACCTTTAGACACGAATAGCCTTGTCCGCTGGGGCCTGCTTGCCCTGGGACTGGAATTGATCGGTCTGGTTCTTTACTTTTCGGCGCTGCTCTGCTCTCATGTAGTGGCATTTCACACAGAGAAAAACCTAAAGATGGCAGCGTTGAAACATTTGGCGAAGATGCCGATGGGGTACTTTGACGCCAATCCCAGCGGAAAACTTCGGAAGATTATTGACGACAACAGTTTTCAGACTGAGACTTTCATCGCTCACCAGCTCCCCGACTTGGTGGGAGCGCAGGTCACGATGATCGTGAGTTTGGTGCTGATGCTGGTCTTTGACTGGCGTGTAGGTATCCCTCTCCTGCTACTCTTTGGCATCGGTTTCTTCTTGCAGGGGTCCCTCATGGGGAAGGACAGCATGAAATTCATGCAGACCTACCAGGACTCTTTGGAAACGATGAACCATGAGGCGGTGGAGTACATCCGGGGCATTTCGGTAGTCAAGGTGTTCGGACAGACAGTGCACTCTATCACCAAGTTTAACGACGCCATCAAATCCTACCGGAAGTTTGCTCTGGATTACACGATGTCCTGCAAAAAGGGAATGGTGGCGTTTAACGCAGTCATCAATTCCGGCTTCCTGGTGCTGGTGCCTACGGCGCTTATTATCGGGTTCGTTTCCAACGACCTGATTGGCTTTATGCAAAGTTTTCTGTTCTATGTGATTTTCTCTCCTGCCTGTGCAGTTATGCTTAATAAGATTATGTATATGACCAGCTACAAGATGCAGGCTGAGGAGTCCATGCGCCGCATCGACATGATCTTGACTGCCGAACCGCAGGCGGAGACTTCTGTACTAAAACATCCAAAGACTTACGATGTCTCCTTTGAGGATGTGACCTTCGCATACGAAAATACGGATCATCCGGCGGTATCCCATTTGAGCTTTACAGCCAAGGCCGGAACAACTACCGCATTGGTCGGGCATTCCGGCTCCGGCAAAAGCACAACGGCCAGCCTGATCCCCCGTTTCTACGATGTGCAGCAGGGGACAGTCAAGATCGGTGGTGTGGACATTCGGGAAATTCCTCATGCTGACTTGATGAAGATGGTTGCCTTTGTATTCCAGGACCCCAAATTGTTCAAGGACACCCTTCTGGAAATATCCGGGCGGGCAGACCTTCCGCCACACGGGAGGAGGTCTCGCAGGCGGCGCATCTGGCCCAGTGTGATGACATTTCGGAGAAGTTCCCGGATGGCCTCGATACCGTGGTGGGCGGTAAAGGCGTCTATCTTTCCGGCGGTGAAACACAGCGCATTGCGATTGCTCGCGCCATTTTGAAAGACGCTCCCATTGTGGTGTTAGATGAGGCCACCGCCTACGCTGACCCGGAGAACGAGCAGCAGATCCGGAAAGCCTTTGAGGGGCTGGTCAAGGGCAAGACGGTCATTATGATTGCACACCGGCTCTCCGCCATTCAAGACGCTGATCTCATTCTGGTAATGAAGCAGGGTGAATTGGTGGAAGCGGAACCCACGGCGCGCTGGTGAAACAGGGCGGCGAATACGCTAAGATGTGGAGCAACTATACAAGGACGACCAAATGGCACATTGGAAATGAGGTGAAAGTATGCTGAAACGAATGTTTGCCCTGAGCGATTCGGGATCAAGAGATTTGAACAAAGGAATTGCGGCTACTACCCTCAGCACTCTGTGCTTGATTGCTCCGGTCAGCCTGCTGGTCATGGTGATATGGGAACTGCTGAATGTGCTTTCCGGGCAGGAAAGCAGTATGCGGAATCATGCAGCCTTATTTATTTGCGGTACAGTAACCATGTTTATCATTGTGTTTTTGACCCAGTGGCTCCAGTACAACAAACTTATACCGTGGCGTATGAGGAAAGCGCCAATCGCCGGATTGTCCTGGCAGAGAAGCTTCGGAAACTTCCGCTGTCCTTCTTTGTCCGGCGCGATCTTTCTGACCTGACTACCACCATTATGGGGGATTGTACGGCTCTGGAGCGCGTATTTTCCAATGCGATCCCGCAGCTCTTTGGAACGATTCTCATGTTTATGATAACGGCTATCGGCCTGCTGGTGCTTGACTGGCGGATGGGCCTTTGCATCGTAGTGCCGGTGCCTGTGGCAGCCTTGGTAGTCTTTGCGGCAAAGAAAGCCCAGTCCAATGCCGAGAGCGCCAACATGGATGCCAAGAGAGCTGCCTATGACGGCGTGCAGGAATACCTTGATACCATCCAAGAGCTGAAATCCTGCTCCCGTGAAGAAGAATACCTGGAGGGGCTGGAAAAGAAATTGGATCATGTGGTGAAGTGTTCCTTCCGCAACGAGATTGCTCCCGGTGCTGCTACGACCACAGCTCAATTTATCCTTCGGTTTGGTCTTGTGGCGGTCATGCTGGTGGGCGGTATTCTGGTGACGGCCGGCTCGTTGTCCATCCCCATGTTCATTCTGTTCCTGCTTTTTGCCGGACGCATTTACGACCCCTTCACCAGTTGCTTCATGCTGATGGCAGAGGTGTTCTCTGCCCTTGTCAGCGTCAAGCGGATGAAGCAGATCGATGCGACCCCGGAGCAGACCGGCACCAATGTCTGCAATAACAAGGGCTACGACATTGAGTTTAAGAATGTAGTGTTCTCCTACAATGAGGAACCGGTTTTGAAGGGCGTGTCCTTTGTGGCAAAACAAGGTGAGGTCACGGCACTGGTAGGTCCGTCCGGCAGCGGCAAGTCCACCGTCTCTAAACTGGCGGCCCGATTTTGGGATGCGGACTCCGGGACCATTACCCTGGGCGGCGTGGATGTCAAAACAGTAGAACCGGAAACGCTGTTCAAGAACTATGCCATTGTGTTCCAGGATGTCATGCTCTTTGATGAGACTGTCATGGAGAATATCCGGCTGGGACGGGGCGATGCTACCAATGAGGAAGTTATGGCTGCGGCCAGAGCTGCCCAATGCGAGGAATTTATCCGGCGCCTGCCCCAAGGGTATCAAACGAATATCGGGGAAAACGGCAGCGCCCTGTCCGGCGGCGAGCGTCAGCGCATTTCGATTGCCCGCGCTCTGCTGAAAAATGCTCCCATTGTTCTGCTTGATGAGGCAACCGCCTCTATGGATGCCGAGAGTGAAACACTGGTGCAGGATGCCTTGTCGGTGTTGCTGAAGGATAAGACGGTCATGGTGATTGCCCATCGCATGAGGACAGTGGCAAATGCTGATAAGATCGTGGTTCTGGACGACGGCAAGGTCAGTGAGATGGGTACACCTGCCGAACTGATGAAAAAGGGCGGTCTATATGCACACCTTGTTGAATTACAGCAAGGAAAATAGAAAGGAAATCTCATGGAACAACACTGGAAGTTAAAAGATTTAGGTCTGACAATCGTATTTTCCGTTATTTACTTTGCTGTGGTTTTGACAGCTACGATTATGGGCGGCATACACCCATTGCTCTATCTGTTTGTAACAGCTTTAATTGCTCTCGTGGCATGGATTCCATATATGTATGTTATGGCAAAAGTGCCGAAAGCAGGTGTGGTTCTCATGATGAACCTATTTGTAGCAATCGCTTTCGTGGCTTTTGGGGAGCTTGCGAATCTGTTGCTTGGGAGCTTGATTGCTTGTTCTATTTTAGCGGAAATCATTCGGAAATGGGCCGGATATAAGAATTACAAAGGTATCGTGATGAGTTATATCCTGCTTTCGTTAAGCACTATCGGTTCTCCGTTGTATGTATGGGTATTCTCTGACTATGCCATTTCAGAGGCATCCGAAGAAGTGTCTGCAAATTATGCTGAGATATTATCAACCTTGACTTCTCTGTGGTTTATGGTTCTTGCTATTGCCGCAACCGTAGTTATCTCAATAATTGTCGGAGTTATTGCAAAAAAGGTTTACAACAAGCAGTTTGCAAATGCTGGGATTATGTGAGTGGGGATAGAATGAAGATTCATGCGTCGGGCGAGGATTATTTAGAGGCTGTGCTGATGCTGCAAAAAGAAAAAGGCGTGGTTCGCTCTGTTGATTGAACCGACACATGGGCTTTTCAAAACCAAGTATCAGTCATGCAGTAAGCGTCCTGCGGGACGATGGTTTTCTGACGATGGACGAGGATGGATTTCTCCACCTGACCGATATAAGCCAGGAAATGGCGAAAAAAATCTATGAACGCCATCAATTCTTTACAGAGCAGCTCATCGCTGCCGGTGTTGACCGTGAAACGGCGGAACAGGACGCTTGCCGGATGGAGCATGTCATCAGCCAGGAGTCCTTCGAGCATCTGAAAAATGCTTACAAAACAAAGAATAATAAACTGCCCGCATAGGAAACGGGTGAAACAGTAACGCGGCCGGGCACATCGAACCCGACCGCGTTACTCGTCTTTCCGGAAGGCTTCCGCCTGTTTGCAGAGCGCGATAAATTTTTCAATCTCTGCTTCGCTTTTCCCGGCGCGGAAGAAACAATCAAGAAGGACGTGCAATTTATTGCGCTCAGTACTGCGAGTAAGACAGCAAGGCGATTTTACATTTTCACTTGGATGAACTTGGGATATAGCTCCGGAGTGCGAGGTTATTTAAGAAGATAGGAGAAGAGCCGGATATTACCGTGTGAAGATAAAATGTAATCGGTACAGGGTTATTTTGGGAAATCAACGACGTCCGGAAACGAGGAAAGAATGTGACATAAAACTCACGCTTGCCGATTTGCAGATGATTGTTAGTTTTTGAATTTCCGACGCTACTCTTCGGTAAAGAACTCTGTAACAAGAATAACTGTGCCTGGCATGTTTGTGTCGGGCACTTTTGGTGAAGTGTAGTGGTCAACCCTTTTTGTAACACTACTGCTTAATGCTACACTCCGATCTCTTTTCAAACGGAGTCAGATATCCGTTATATGAGTGCGGGCGTATCTGATTGTACCAATCGTAAGCAAACTCTGAAACGGCATAATCCGGTTCTGCTGCAGTTTCAAAATTATGCTGATAAATCAACTCGGTCTTTAAGGTATTGTAATCGCGTTCCATCGGCGCATTGTCATACGGACAGCCCGCACGGCTCATGCTTTGAGAAATTCCGAGTTCCCGGAAATGTTGTACAAACTCTGCGGAAGTAAACTGACTTCCTTGATCCGAGTGCAAAATCAGGTTCTGTGAGGTAGCCTTTGCACTTGACAACGCTTTTTCAAACGTCCGCACGGCCAGGGAACTTGTGATAAAAGAGCTGTTTTCACCGGCAACAACGCTTCTGTCGTATAAATCAATAATGGAACAATGATAGCGCATGGTTCCATTTGTCAGTGTCATATATGTGAAGTCGGTACACCAAACACGATTCGGCCACTCAGGAGAAAAATTCCGCTTTCATAGATTCGGGAAAATTTTATGAGCTAATCCCCGATGGTATGCGGGTCTCTTTCGGCGACAAATCGAGTACAGTTGCAGTTCACGATTCATGTATTTGTGAACTGTTGTTTGCTCACGGTGTCCCATGACACCAGGAGAATCATGATAAAGTGCTTGAATCCGTTGACAACAATGAGCTTTCTGAGCATGCTGACTCGCTTTCGCATTTCTGAGGTAGTTGTAATAAGCGTTTACTTCTCCTCATCCATGTTTTGGCATTCTTAGCGATACGAGCGTACCCAGTTGGAAACAGTGGCTCCGGATATGCCGTACTCAGCTACAAGGCTGGCAATCGTGCGCCCGTCCTGAATGTGTGCACGGACAACTTTTCGTCTGGTTTCGTCTGATATTCAAGTCATGTGCTTTTCTCCTCTGCTGACATTATAATCCTATCAGGCAGAGGTGTTACAAATTCACTGTACCACTACAATTCTTTTGGATGTTTTGTTTGAACACAATCATTATTCGGAGTTGGTTCAAAAAGAAATTCAGAATGATCTTCTCTTGACAGAACCGGAATACCTTACTGTTTCCCTACCGTCAGCAAACTGTATGAAGCTGTAAGGATTCAGCTTGGATATTACATTCCGGAACAAGCAGAGATAAAAAGACAGGGCAAATGCCGAAAGGATGGCGAAGAAGGCGATGGATAAACTGATTACAAGGAAAGAGGCAGCCAGCATACTGGGAATCAGCGTAAAAACACTGGATGCTGCAAGAACAGACGGTTTGATCTCCTATGTTCAGTATGTGGAAAACGGCTGCGTTTATTTCAAAGAAGTGGGGATTCAGGAGTACATTGCAAAATGTACGCACCGTGCAAAACCGATGGAACGTGCTACGACATATTGCGAACCTCGAAGCTTTCGGCGGTGAAAATCGACATCGTTTAGTATGGACGATGAATCCGCAATAATGAAAGCAACAACAGGATTGGAGGTAATGATATGGCGGCAAGAAGAATGATGCTTCCCGATTATGGTAATGTGGAATGTCATGCAGATGGAAGTGTGACAAGAAAGCAAAAACAGTATACTGGGAGAAAAGACTAAGAAAAAAGACTAAGAAAAAAGACTAAGAAAAAAATAAAGAGCTGATTTCAATTGTAAATTTATGGGGAACTAACATCAGCTTATTGACATAAATTTTAAAATAAGTATAATAATAGTTGAGCAATTGCTCAACTATTATTACGGGAGAAAAATATATGTTAAAAACGTCTTATATTTGTAATTGCGATGTAATTCATGAGGATATTGTGAATGATGTGAAATCCAGGATGCAGCCAAAAGATGATTATATCCAGTTGGCTTCTTTGTTTAAGCTATTTGGAGATGGAACTAGAGTACAAATCTTACACGCTCTAGAACAGAGTGAGATGTGTGTATGTGATCTTGCAGTGCTACTGGGGGTAACAAAATCTGCAATTTCGCATCAGTTAAAGGCATTACGCCTAGCGAATCTGGTAAAATTCCGTAAAGAAGCACAGATAGTTTACTACTCGCTGGCAGATGATCATGTGAAAGAGATTATTGACAAGGGATTTGAGCATCTTTGGCAGAGATAATATTTTTTAATATTATAGTTGAGTGATTGAACAACTAAACAAATTATAAGGAGATTATCATGAAACGCATATTTCTATTAAAAGGGTTGGACTGTCCAAATTGTTCCGCAAAAATTGAAAAAGAAGTCGGAGAATTGGATGGAGTACAATCCTCAGTTGTAAATTTGATGAAGCAGACGCTGACAATCAATGTTGCTTCAGCTGCCGCAAATACAATAGCCAGTCAGATTGAAACGATTGTCCACAGCCATGAGCCGGGTGTGGAGGTTCAGGAAGAAACAATTATCCCCGTTACAAAGAGTTATTTGTTAAAGGGCTTGGACTGTCCGAACTGCTCCGCAAAAATTGAAAAAGAAGTCGGAGAATTGGATGGAGTACAATCCTCAGTTGTAAATTTGATGAAGCAGACGCTTACAATCAATGTTACTCAGAAAGCCGTAGATACGATAGCCAGTCAGATTGAAACGATTGTTCATAGTCATGAGCCCGATGTGGAAGTTTCTGAAATTGTACAGGAATCTTATATACCGGAAAAAAAGCAGGAGGCCAATGAATCCTATAACAATGAGGACAAGAAGTTGACGATTCGTTTAGCGATTGGCGCAGCAATCTATGCTATTGGTATGGCATTGACTGTTTTTGCGAAAGTGCCACTGCCTATCGAGTTAGCTTTTCTCATTGTTTCTTATGTTATTCTTGGTGGAGATGTTGTATGGCAGGCTGTGAGGAATATTTCAAAGGGACGTGTGTTTGATGAACATTTTCTAATGAGCGTTTCTACGATTGGTGCTTTTGTCATTGGTGAATATCCGGAAGCAGTTGCTGTTATGCTGTTCTATCAAGTTGGTGAATTTTTCCAGTCATTGGCTGTTAAGCGTTCCAGAAAATCTATATCAGATTTAATTGATATACGTCCGGATTGTGCTACAGTCAGAAGGAACGGAGAATTGATTACCATATCTCCTGAAAGTGTTGCCATTGGTGAGATTATTATTGTAAAGCCTGGTGAAAAAATCCCATTAGACGGTGTGGTATTGGATGGAGATTCTATGCTGGATACGAGGGCTTTAACTGGAGAATCGGTTCCGAGAAGCGTTCATAAAGGAGACGAAGCACTTTCCGGTTGTATGAATCAGACGGGTGTTTTAGCGATTAAGACAACGAAAGCATTTGGTGAATCTACTGCTTCAAAGATTATTGATCTTGTGGAGAATGCGTCCAGTAGAAAAGCACCAACAGAAAATTTCATTACTACATTTGCACGTTATTACACTCCTGTTGTTGTAATCTTAGCAGCTATTCTGGCAATTCTGCCACCGATCCTTCTTGGTGGAGGTTGGACAGAATGGATTCGCAGAGGATTTGTTTTCCTTGTGGTATCTTGCCCATGTGCATTGGTCATTTCAATCCCGTTGACTTTCTTTGGAGGCATTGGTGCGGCATCTAAACGAGGTGTTCTTGTAAAAGGAAGTAATTATTTAGAGGCGCTTAATAATATCAGCATTATTGTGTTCGATAAAACCGGAACACTTACAAAGGGTGTTTTCAATGTGACTGATATTCTGCCTGCAAATGGATTTTCAAAAGAACAGGTTCTGGAGTATGCGGCCCAGGCAGAGAGCTTTTCTAACCATCCTATTGCAAAATCCATTCTCTCTGCTTATGGAAAAGAAATTGACCAATCAGTTATCTCTGATTACAAGGAAATTTCCGGATATGGAATCAGTGCCATGGCAGGAAAGAAGAAAGTTTATGCTAGCAATACGAAACTTATGGATTCAGAGCATGTGGAGTACACAGCCTGTGAAAAAGTTGGTACAAAGGTTTATATAGCAGTAGATGGTCAATATGCCGGATGCATTTTGATAACAGATGAAGTAAAGCCGGACAGTAAAAAAGCAATTTCTGACCTGAAACATATCGGCGTGGAAAAAACAGTCATGCTTACCGGTGATGATGAAAAAATTGGGAAGTCCGTTGCAGAAGAATTGCAGTTGGATGAATATTATGCACAGCTGCTTCCTGACCAAAAAGTGGAAAAGGTTGAGCTTTTAGATAGTAAAGAGACCGGGAAGCAAATTGGCTTTTGTTGGTGATGGTATCAATGACGCTCCTGTCCTTGCCCGTGCAGATGTTGGTATTGCAATGGGTGGGCTTGGTTCGGATGCGGCCATTGAAGCAGCAGATGTAGTTCTGATGACAGATGAACCGTCTAAGCTGGTGGACGCGATTGAAGTAGCAAAAGCGACAAAACAGATTGTCATGCAGAATATAGTGATTGCTCTTGGAATTAAGAGTGTGTTCCTGATTCTTGGCGCTCTCGGTATTGCGGGAATGTGGGAAGCTGTATTTGGTGATGTAGGCGTTACCATAATTGCTGTTTTGAACGCAATGAGAATTTTGAAAAAATAGGAAATGAGGTGGAAATGTGAAACGAAAACTGATTCTGTTAGTTGTTACGATTGTTTTTCTTGTAGGGTTTGGTGCCGTTTTACATTCACCGCCTTCTATGATTGATGCAGTCACAGGAGTAACACCGAAGTCAAAAAAGGCGGCTCAAGCCTCCGCACAGTTGGAAGGCTCTTATGTTCTCGGCATTAATATGGTGTCAGATGGTCTCGACAACGAGAACACCCGGAATAAATTAAAAGAATTGGCACTGGACGATTCGGAAACAAATGAAACAGAACTCATGAAAACGGACATTAGTTTTCGGTTATATGTATCTGAGACGGATTATCCGCTTGTCAGTTATGCTAAGAAACTCTGTGACAGGTTGAAACAGGCCGGTTTCTCCGTAGATCTGAAAGAGTACAGTAACACAATGATGCTATCAAGAGTGGTAAGTGGAAAGTATGATGTATTCCTGGCATCGGATGATTTTATTGACGTTACAACGCTAACACAGATGGACTATATGATCATGGACAGCGAAGAAATGAGGTGAGCGGGAATTTATGAGAAAATGGAATACGATTTTGTCTGTTTTAATGCTTCTCATTTTTATGATTCATGGAATCATGGGCAGCTTTATGCTGAACGGAGTTGGAAGTAGTGCAGGGAAAATTCTTGCATGGATTGGTGTTGGTATTCTTGTTGTGCATACGGTGATGGGTACCGTCCTGACAGTTCAGAGTTTACGGGCAGCGAAACAATCCGGAAAAATGTATCTGAAACAGAACGCCATATTCTGGGCGAGACGAGCCAGTGGGATGGCAATACTGATCCTGCTGTTCTTCCATATTGGCTTGTTTGGAAAGGTGCAGAATGGGACATATATTTTGTTCCCTTTTACAATGGTAAAGATGGTAACTCAGCTTTTGTTCGTGGCGGCAATCTTTATTCATGTTTTTATCAATATCCGCCCATTGCTCGTATCGCTGGGAATCATCAGTTATAAAGAACGAAGGGGTGATATTTATTTGATTCTTTCGGTGCTCCTTCTGTTTATAGCGGGCTCAGTTATTTTCTATTATATTGGGTGGCAATATCTATGAGTAAGACAATTATTATTATAGGTGCTGGACTGGCAGGACTTTCAGCGGCTTTGCAGGCAGCGGAAAATGGATGCAATGTAAAACTGGTTTCCCCCTTTCCATCAGAGCGGGCGCAGTCTGTTATGGCGGAGGGCGGTATCAACGCAGCTTTGAATACAAAAGATGAAACGACAGTCCCGAAGAACATTTCACAGATACAATAAAGGCGGCTTGCGGTCTGGCAGACCCAAATGCAGTTTGGGGAATGACACAGGCAGCACCGGAGCTGGTGCACTGGCTGTTAAAACTTGGAGTTCAATTTAACATGAGCGGCTATGATGATGTGGATCTGCGGAATTTTGGCGGGCAGAAAAAGAAAAGTACTGCTTTTGCGCAGAGCGATACCGGGAAGCAGATCATGACAGCTATGATAGACGCTGTTCGCAGGAAAGAAGCATCTGGTATGGTAGAACGGTTCAGCCATCATTCTTTCCTAACACTTCGTCTGTGTGACAATATTTGTTGTGGCTGCGTAATCAGGGATGAATACAGTCAGGAGACTGTGGAATTACCGGGGGATGCGGTTATTGTTGCCACCGGTGGTATGCACGGATTGTTTGGAAATACAACGGGTTCGCTGAGCAATACAGGAGAAGTCACCGCAGAATTGTTCCGGCTTGGTGTTCCTCTGGCAAATGGCGAGATGATCCAGTATCATCCGACAACTGTGAAATGTAGTGGAAAACGCATGCTCATCAGCGAGGCGGCCAGAGGGGAAGGTGGCAGGTTGTTTGCCATGAAAGATGGAAAACAATGGTATTTCATGGAGGAAAAATACCCGGAGCTTGGAAATCTGATGCCACGAGATATTACCGCCAGAGAGATATGGAAGGTCAGCCATGAATCAGAGGTGTTTCTTGACATGACGGAAATATCGGACGAGATTATTTCAAATAAGCTATCTGGCTTGGCAGACGATTGTATGACCTATCTGCATAAAGATATACGAAAGGAACCGGTGTCTGTTTTACCGGGAATTCACTATTTTATGGGAGGCATTCTGGTGGATGAGCAGCACAGAACGCCGATTCAGAATCTTTACGCTGCCGGAGAATCCTGTGCCCAATATCATGGTGCCAACCGTCTTGGTGGAAATTCTCTGTTAGGAGCGTTATACGGGGGACGTGTTGCGGCAAAATCAGCATGCGAACAGGCAGATGTAGTAGATCTATCTTGTGCGACACAGATAGATTTTCCACCAGCGTCCCAAATTTCAGAAATAAAGCAATTAAACAAAGTGATGCAGGAGACTATGGGCGTTGTCAGAAATGAGAATACGTTGTTAAATGGGATTCAAACGGTACAAGCGCTGACAGGAAATCTTCCATTGCTTGGCGTGGCAGTTCTAAAGAGTGCTCTTGCAAGAAAAGAAAGCCGTGGTGCACACTGGCGGGAGGATTATCCGAAGAGCAATGACGATGATTACCTTAAAACAACGGTAGCCAGATTTGATGGAAAGCAGATACAGATTTCCTTTGTACCTGTTCCAGAAAGGCGGTGATTCACTTGGTATATAAAATAAGAATCAGGCGGCAGGAGAGTCAGAAATCAGACAGTTATTGGCAGGAATTTGAGGTTGACGGAAGCAAAAACAGCTCTGTTGCCAATGTTCTAAAGGAATTGAACAGTAGAACCCCTTTGAAAGATAATTCAGGGAATATAGTTACTCCCATCAGCTGGGAATGTAGCTGTATGGTGCGAAAATGTGGGGCTTGCGCCATGCTGATTAACGAACGTCCGAGGCTGGCATGCTCTACATTTCTACATACGTTAAAAGGTTCTACAATTACCTTGGAACCTTTAAGCAAATTTCCGCTTGTAAGAGATTTGATCGTTGACCGGTCAAATCTGTTTGAAAATTTGAAAAAACTGAACCTTTGGCTTGAAAGTGAAGCCTATATGAGTTCGTGGACACATGAACCGAGATACCAGTCGGCACGCTGTCTGATGTGTGGCTGCTGCCTTGAAGTGTGTCCTAATTTCTCTGCAAATGGGACTTTCGCAGGCGCTGTTGCTGCAGTCAACGCATTTCGGATTCTGAATGAAGAACAGGAAAGCACTCATTTGAATGAGATTTCTGCTGAATATAAGAAGAAATATTTTGAGGGATGCGGGAAGTCGTTATCTTGTCATGATATTTGTCCGATTGGTCTGCCTGTGGAAGAACTGCTTGTAAGGTCGAATGCAGCGGCTGCTTGGGGCAAATAAAATGGATGATAAAAGCTATAATGAATGTATGAAGGGGCTGTTGCACAAGGATAAAAGCCAGTGCAACAGCCCTTTTTCTTGCACTCTCGGCGCAAAGACGTAGAAAACCAGCGTCAAACGAGCAAAATGTTGAAAACTCAGGTAGCAGAAGCAGACCCTTCCGACTTTTTGGTGTCATTGGAAGAGTCTGTTTTTTCGATTTTCAGAAAATCAAAATTTCAAGTAGGCCTTTGGCTGGAGGAGATGCTGTTTCTGTAAACCTCTGTTGTACTTGGAAATGAAATGAGCAATGTTCTGAGAAAGCCCCAGAAAGAGTAGCTCTGCCAGAACTTTAATGTTTCCACCAGTCAGGAAGCGTTTGAAGCTGCGGTTGTGCTTGAGCTGTCCGAAAGTTCCTTCCGCCTGAATGGAACGGTTGCAACGAAGCAGCTTTCCCTCTTCGGTGGTAATATTCTGGTAAGACTGTTGACGCATCTTCTGAAATTCCCAGCAGACGTAGATCTCTTTTCTCCTGTTCTCATCTTTTGTCTTGCAGCAGACAGAACGATAAGGACAGTCCGAGCAGTCTTCACAGCGGGAAACAGAGACTTCTCGCACTGTCCCATCTTTGGCATACTCTGCATCGCAGCACAAGGACTTTGATACTGTAGTGGTACAGTGAATTTGTAACATCTCAGCCTGATAGATTATAATGTCAGCAGAGGAAAAAATGCGTGATCGTGCTTGCACGCATCACGCCTTGACGAGCGTCGACATCGAGGCGGCAGCCGAGATGGTGAAGAAAAAGAAATAAGAGGAACAGGAGGAGTTTGCAATGATTTTGTACCACGGAAGCAATGTTATCGTAGAACAGCCGAAACTGATCCGGCAAAACCGCTATTTGGACTTTGGTTTTGGATTCTATACCACCACCAACCGTGATCAGGCAGTGAACTTCGCTCAAAAGGTCACTGAGCGTCGCAAAACAGGAGCCGCTACGCTGAATATTTATTTTGTAGAAGAAGCAGTGGCTTTCGAGGAGTGCAGTTTGCTGCGCTTTGACAGCCCGGATGAAGCATGGCTGGATTTTGTAGCTGGGAGCCGTCAGGGAATCTATCAGGGAAAGCAGCATGACCTGATTTATGGTGCTGTGGCAAATGATGATGTGTACCGCACCATTACCCTGTATATGACCGGAGTGTTGGATAAGGAACAAGCACTGGCGGCGCTCAAGATTCGGAAATTATTCAACCAACTGGTGTTTGCAACTGAGAAGTCCCTGCAATACCTGCATTTTGAGGGAAGGGAGCTCGTATGAACGAAGATCAGTTCAGTGCAATGCTTGCAATCATTGTGCCGCCTATCATTGAACAGATTATAAAAAACAGCAATGTGGATGATGAGAAAGTGATTTCCCGCTTTTATCAGTCCAAGCTTTATCAGGAGCTTGCGGATGAAACATCAAAATTGTGGCATTATAGCCCGATGACGCTGTATACCATGTATCAAGATGAACTTCTGACAGGTTCCTATGATTACCCGGAGGAGGCGTGAGAGATGAGCAAAGAATCCAAGTTTTTGATTTATTGCATAGAACGGTACCGTCATTTCAAAGGGCTTTCCGGTTCAGAGGTGGCAGAGACCTTTGAAGAGTATGGTATCTATGAGTATATCACGAAATATTTGAATCACTGCATACACTGGGAGATCATTGCATCGTGCAGGATATTGACGATCATATAAGTAGCATCACAGGCGACAAACGGATTAAGGTGTGATTGCCCGTCTGATTTTGATGGCAATGCATTGCGAAGGAGGTATTGCTAAGTGACCTGGGCTGAATATTATGAGCGATATGACGGATGGCAGGAAAGTACCCAGTACAGCCGTCTGTCCTCTATCAAAGACTTCGGACCGGATGGAAGTCCGTCTGAGGAAATATGTGACTGCATTCAGTATGTGGACACCCGCACAGCGACCGGAATTCTTCGCAGAGCATTAGCAGCGGGAGTTCGGTTTCGAACCGCGGAAGTCGTGGAAATTGCAGATAGCGGGCAAATCGAAGATGAAGAAGCACTGGAAAAGCTGATTCAGACAGCTGTGGATGCTTATACGGGGGAACAGCTGGATACGCTGCTGAACTGTCTTCCGGATCCGGAACCGGTGTTTGAGTTGATTGATCAGATTACTTCCAAACCAACGCACTTTACAGAGAAGGATGTTCTGACACTGCTTCCTAATCTGCCGGATGAGGAATCCATCTATCAGCTGGTCGACTCGACAGATGCGATTTTCACAGAAAAAGGGCTGAATGAGTTATGTGATTATGGTGTGGATGAGTCGCTGCTTAGGGATATTTCAATGCGCAGTGGCATTCCGTATGCTGATCCGAATGAACCTGACGAGGAATTTCCGCTTAAAGAGACACAAGCGAAGAAGCCGGGCCTGCTCAGCAGTATACTAATGGGAATTGCTCTGGCGGGCAGTCCTAAGCCTAAAAGTACAGGCAGATGCACGGGAGATTGTGCTCATTGTCCTCCCCACTATGGTTATCGCTATGGGCGATGGTATTATGGACATGGGCATATAGAGGGCTGCGAATTCTGTGGAAACGGCGGATGCAGTGGGAAGTGCAACATAGATTGACTTTGCTTGCAATGTGGGATGCTGCGCTGCGGCGCAACGACAATAACAAATGGTGTGGTGTAGCTCCGGAAGTATCAGCTGATAAGTTGTGATTGCCGGAGCTGTTTTTTTTTTTTTGCGTGCTACGCGGGAGCCGAGCGAGATGTGTTTCGGAACGCCGAGCTGTGGACGAAATTTCGTGGTCTTGCACTGACAATAAATGCAAATAGAGTGCAATCTTGTATATATTACCTGAATAATGTACGAAATTTAGAACATAAATTCAGCAATTTTAATGAAATACTCGTGGACGAATTTGCGTCTGCATGCTATGTTTGTCTTAGCAAAAGTGAATTATTTAACAGAGTTAACCGCTGTAAGCCACAGGCATACAGTTAAATAACAAACACAGTTTAGAAGGAGGTATTGAATGAAGGGTTACGCAATGCTCAAAATCGGAGAGTCCGGCTGGATTGAGAAGGAGCGTCCGCAGTGTGGTCCTATGGACGCCATCTGCCGCCCCTTGGCAGTTGCGGTTTGTACCTCGGACGTTCACACGCTTTGGGAGGGGGCTATCGGCGACCGTCACAACATGATTCTCGGTCACGAGGGTTGCGCGGAAGTGGTCGAGGTCGGCTCCCTTGTCAAAGATTTTAAGCCGGGCGACCGTGTTCTGGTTCCGGCAATCACCCCGGACTGGAACTCTTTGGAGGCACAGGCGGGTTATTCCATGCACTCCGGCGGTATGCTGGCGGGCTGGAAGTTTTCCAACTTTAAAGACGGTGTTTTCTCCGAGTTCTTCCACGTGAACGATGCGGACGGAAACCTTGCGAAGCTCCCGGACAACATCAACACGGTGGATGCCTGCATGCTTTCGGACATGGTTCCGACCGGATTCCACGGTGTTGAGCTCGCGGATGTCCAGTTCGGTGATACGGTTCTTGTCATCGGCATAGGTCCGGTCGGTTTGATGTCGGTTGCGGGTGCGAACATGCGCGGTGCGTCCAGAATCCTTGCGGTCGGCACTCGTCCGGTATGCGTTGAGGCTGCAAAGGGCTACGGCGCAACCGATTTCATCAGCTATAAGCAGGGCCCGATTTACGAGCAGGTGCTGGATATGACCAACGGCAAGGGCGTCGATAAGATTATCATTGCAGGCGGCGGTGTCGAGACCTTCGCGGAGGCAGTCAAGTGCCTGAAGCCGGGCGGCAAGATCGGTAACGTGAACTATCTCGGCTCCGGCGATTTCATCGAGATTCCGCGCACCGAATGGGGCGTAGGCATGGGGCATAAGATGATTAACGGCGGCCTGATGCCGGGCGGACGTCTCCGCATGGAGAAACTGGGTGCACTGGTTGCGGCAGGTAAGCTGGATGTGAGCCCGCTCAGCACCCACGTTTTTGACGGCTGGGATCACATGGAAGAGGCACTGTTCCTGATGCGCGACAAGCCGGCGGAGCTGATTAAGCCTGTTGTAAAGCTGGCTGACTAAAGACCGTTTGGATTCATGAAATACTCGTGATATCGGGTTTCCTCGGCGCCGGCAAGACTACCTTTATTCGGGAGCTTGTTCGGCGCAACGTCGGGGAAATTGCTGTATTTGAGAACGAATACGGATCCGTCGGTGTGGATGGGGCCGTGTTAAAGAACGGTGCGGAGACGGGACAAGTCAATATCTGGGAAATGGCAGAGGGCTGTATCTGCTGTTCGATGAAGGGCGACTTTACTGCCTCTGTATTGACAATTGCGAACACGGTGGATCCCGACTATCTCGTGATTGAGCCGACCGGCGTTGGCATGCTGTCCAATGTCATAGAGAGCCTGAATCGCATCGCCTATGAGCGCATTCAGATCTTAAAGCCGCTGACTCTGGTGGACGGCCTCAGTTTTCAGCGCTATCGCGCCGAATATACGGAACTCTACCTAGATCAGCTTCGCAGTGCCTCGTATCTTGCAATTACCAAAATGGAACAGGCATCCGCGGAAGAAGTGCAGCATTTAATCGGCGAATTGCGGAAGATTAATCCGAGTGCCGAGATATGTCCGACGCATTATAAGGACGCGGAAGAAGCGTGGTGGGAGAAACTTTTGACCGGCGCGGCCGATGTAAGCGAGCCGAAATCGGAGGCCGGAAGCTCGACTCCGCAAGCGGAAACGCAATTACCGGATACGTTTTCGATGGAGAAAGCCTATGTAGACACCCCGGAACCGTTTCTACTGTTTCTGGAAGCGCTGATACGCGGGCACTACGGAAATATCATTCGTGCCAAAGGGTTGATTCCGGCCGGGGCTTGTACGCTTCGCTTTGACGTGGCGGACGGACGCTACAGCGTGCGTCTCGAAGATACCGAGTCCGCGGAAGAGACAGATCAAAATGCTGTCGCGGTCTTCATAGGGCATGGAATGGCGAAGCAGGCGATACGCCGTGTGATACATCAAAAAAACATCGCGCAGCGCGGAAAGATACGCTTCACCGCCGCAGCAAATCAGAGATAAGAGACTTTCCGACCTACACGTTCGCAGAGTGGCGAGAGGTAGGGGAGGGTCTCTCTTTTATGTTATACTTTTATGTTATAATTTAAGAAAAATGTGACGAAAGGAAGGATGATGCACAGACTGCGGGGATGACTGAATGTCAAAAGATGAATATTTGATCACAGATGCGCCGCTCAAGGCGCTGACCGTTTTTGCGATGCCGCTGATTCTCGGCAGCTTCTTTCAGCAGGTCTATAACATGGCCGATTCCATTATAGTCGGTCAATTTGTGGGATCGTCTGCCCTCGCTGCGGTCGGTGCCTGTGCAGCGCTCACGAATGTCTTCATCTGTGTGGCCCTCGGCGCAGGTGTCGGTGCCAGCGTGCTGGTGAGTCGCTATTTTGGGGCCAAAGAATACGACAAGATGAAGACCATCGTGTCGACTTCGCTTATCAGCTTTTTGCTGCTCAGCATATGCCTCGGTATCATCGGCTTTGCTTTTCGCGGCGGATGCTGCGCGTCTTACAGACGCCGGATGACATCCTGGACACGGCGGTGTTGTATCTTCGTGTCTATTTTGTCGGTTTTCCGTTTTTGTTCATGTACAATATTCTCTCGAGCATGTTCACGTCCATAGGCGAATCCAAGATTCCGCTGGGACTTTTGATTTTTTCCTCGGCTTTCAATATAGGGTTGGATTACCGGATGGTGGCGGGACTGGGACTCGGCGTGTTCGGCGCAGCGCTTGCGACATTGATTGCACAGGGCATTTCCGCAGTGTTATCGCTCCTTCTTTTTTTGAGCCGGATGAAGCGATATCAGGGAAGTTTTCGTCGCTTTGACAGGCAGGAATTACAGTCCATGCTGCGGATTGCGGTCCCGTCTGTACTCCAGCAGTCCACCGTCTCCGTCGGGATGATGATTGTTCAGGCGGTTGTGAATCCCTTCGGAACCCAGGCACTCGCAGGGTATGCGGCTACCATGCGGGTCGAGAATGTCTTTTCGCTGATTTTTGTTTCCATCGGCAATGCGGTTTCTCCCTTTGTCTCCCAGAACCTCGGTGCCAAGAAGACGGAGCGGATTCGGAAAGGGTATCGTGCCGCACTGCTGTTGGATGCATGTTTTGCTTTACTTGCGTTTCTGATCATTGAAAGCTTGCATACACGCATTTCCGCGCTGTTTCTCGGAAAGGACGGAACGGAACTCGCGTATCGGGTGTCCGGAGAATACATGAAATGGCTCGGCTATTTCTTCCTCTTCATGGGAATTAAAATGGCGACGGACGGCGTGCTTCGCGGACTCGGCAAGATGTGTCCGTTCCTCATCGCGAATCTCGTGAATCTCGCGATTCGCCTCGCGGTTGCGCTGCTCTTTGCGCCGCGCTATGGCATCGCTTTTGTCTGGCTCGCGGTTCCGGCCGGCTGGTTTGCGAACTTTTTGATCTCTTATATTGCGCTCAGGAAGGCGTGGCCCGAAAGGAAAGTGCAGGCCTAAGCACCCGGAAAAGGGATTACGTTGCATTCGAGACAGCCTCTTACGAAGGTGAGAGGCTGTCTTTTTGATGCGGCAACAATTATCTATGCGCACTGATTTTCCGGTGGAAAGACAGGACGCGATGCGTTAAACTCTTATTAGCGATACTTAACTCGCTGCTCAAACGTTGCAAAGGACAAGCCTTGAAATTCCGGTTTGATTTTTTCACCGGAAAACAGTGCAGTGTCGTTAGCGGCAAATGTTCTTATGAAGGGAGTGATACGATGCAAGATTTAAAAGAGATATATGAACGGCTCGAAAAGCTATACGAAACCGAGAGGGAAGAAATGCCGGTTTTGGATGAGTTTATCCTTGAGTACCGCTGGTTCATGTGCGCTGATACGAGAGGTCGGGTCTCGCAGTGCTTACGTGTGGGTAAGGAGAAGAGCCCGGAGGCGTATCAGGCAGTTTTGTCAAAAGAGCTTGGGAAACCGGTTGATCTGGTAATTAAAACGTTTTTGGAATCGGGAGACGAAACGCTTCGAGAGCCGCTTGTCGCACTGTTGAATTTGATGAGCAAGCCGTTCAACACCGCAGAGCGACTCTCAGAGCAGGGAATTGTGCGCGAGCCGGGACTGCAGTTTCCCTATGATGTTTCCGGCAAGAAAGTCGGTATTATAGGCTATGGACTTTACAATCAGTTTTTCCTCGGAAAATGCAAGGAGTTTCATGCCTTTGATTTACGACCGGAGAAAGGACTTTTGAATTACCGCATCGGGAGAGAGGGCATGAAAGTCTATCCGGAGGGGATTCACTGGCATCTCGGGAAGAGCGCCATCGACTATGCGGAGGTGCTAAAGACTCTGGATATGGTAATTATGACGGGATGCACGATCGTCAACGACAGTTACCGGGATATCCTGGCCTGCTGTGAGAAGGCCGAGGTACGCGGAATTTACGGCCCGAGCAATGAGCTCTGCCCCGCCTATCTCTTCGATCTCGGCTACAATTATATTTTCAGTGCCTCAGTGCGAGATAAAGAGAGCTATTTGCAGGCGCAGCTTGCGCCGCTACCCGTGGGGGAGGATTTAAAATTCATGGATTTATATATTCTGCGCCGGAAATAATCCGGGGGTGGCAGGGCAGTCCGATAAAGGGCTGCCTTTTTATTTTTCGGATTGCAGCAGGTATACAAGTATCTCTTGCTTTCTGACTTGACGGAAGCCGGTACAGGAACTAAGGTAAATTTAAAGAAATATGAAGTAGTACGCTTTTTGCGTAGTGCCTTGTTGATGTAAGTACGGAAGGATGAACATGAAACAATATGAGGCAGAGCTATCCCCAGAGATACTGGAAATACTGATACAGCTGTCCGCGCAGTGGGCGGCGGAACAAAACTGTTACGGCTATTATCCGAATACGGAAGCGGACATCGCGGGAAAACGGATTTTCCTCGCGGAGGATGGAGACGGAATTGAAGCGTATCTGCTTGGCAAGCTTGAGACCGCGAAGAACATGAAGTCCATCATGCCGGAGGAAACCTCGTACTTTGAAGTCGAGGAATTGTACGTTGTACCGGAAAAGCGCTCGCAGGGAATCGGCGAAGCGCTGTTTCGCTTTGCGGAAGAAACAATCAAGAAGGATGTGCAATTTATCGTGCTCAGTACTGCGAGTAAGAACAGCAAGGCGATTTTACATTTTTACTTGGATGAACTGGGGATGCAGTTTTGGAGCGCGCGGTTATTCAAGAAGGTGGGAGAATAAGCAAAGGTTATTTTCACTCGTTTATAGTTGCAAGTGGAACGATATTTGATCTTGAGGTTTCGATGAATCAGGTCCATAATTTAATCAATAGAGCTATCAGATAGCCACGTATGAATATGGCTGTTGATAGAATAGGATAAACAATAAATCAGTGATTGCACCGGAGGAGAAACGTGCTACACGACGGAATCTACGAACAATTAATCAGCAAGGGCTTGGAGCGTGAACTCGAGAAGAGTGATAAGTACCGCTTGACAGAACCGCTGGATACAGCGGAGGCCTCTAAATTCTTGCCAAGTATGTTGCCACGGTCGTGGAGCGCGGTATGGAGAATCTGAAGGATCAGGGGGCTGATTTGCAGGAGCAGGTGGCACTTGCAAATCAGCTGATTGCTGCCATTTTGGAAAGTACCAAGGAGGATGACTTTGCCGCACTCTCCGTAGCAGAGCGCGCGGAGCAATTACTGGCACTCTTTGACCGGAAGAACAGCATACTGGCATTGGATGAAAAGGCGCAGCTCTTAAGACCGGAGACCTCGATTGCGCAATCAAGTCTCTTCACCGGAGCTGTACATGAGCCACAGATGTACAGCGAGCTCAAAAAGGAGATTGTATCCAGCAATCGCATTGACATCTTGGTCTCGTTTATCAAATGGAGCGGCTTGCGGCTCATGATGGACGAGCTGAAGCACTTCACCGAAAATGGCGGGGAACTGCGCTTTATCACGACCTCCTATATGGGTGCCACAGATGTCAAGGCCATTGAGGAGCTAAGGAAGCTCAGCAACACACAGATTAAAGTCAGCTACAACACAAAGATTACGCGACTTCATGCGAAGGCATACATCTTTTATCGCGACAGCGGTTTTACCACGGCTTATGTGGGCTCTTCGAATATATCGAACGCAGCGCTGACGAGTGGTCTTGAGTGGAATACCAAGATTACCAAGCAGGATTTACCGGAGACTATAGCAAAAGTCGCAGCTACGTTTGAGTTTTACTGGAATGACAAGGAATTCGAATACTACGATGAGGGGCAGAAAGAGCGTTTAAGCCGCGCCTTGCAGGCTGAAAAGTACAGTGGCGAACAGCCGACCGAAGTCTACACGATGGACATTCAGCCCTATTCCTATCAGCAGGAGATTCTGGATAAGCTAGAGGCCGAGCGGAGCATCCGAGGTTACACCCGCAATCTGGTTGTGGCGGCGACTGGTACGGGTAAAACCGTTATTTCAGCGCTCGATTACCGCCGCTTTCGGAAGAAAAATCCCGGGAAACCCTGTCGACTTTTATTTGTCGCACATCGGGAGGAGATTTTAAAGCAGAGCCTCTATACCTTCCGCGCCGTATTGAAGGATGCGAACTTTGGCGAGTTATTTGTTGGGAATCATAAGCCGGAGAGCATCGACCACCTTTTTCTCTCCATACAGACCTTTAGCAGTCAGGCATTTACGGATAAGACTTCGGAAGACTTTTATGATTACATCGTGGTGGATGAGTTCCACCACGCAGCGGCAAAGAGTTACCAGAGTTTACTCGCGTACTACAAACCAAATCTTGCTCGGACTCACGGCGACTCCGGAGCGTATGGACGGGAAGAATATTCTCGCCTATCTGAGCAATCGCATTGCCGCAGAGATACGGCTTCCGGAGGCCATTGACCGCAAACTTCTCTGCCCCTTCCAGTATTTCGGGGTGACCGATAGCGTTAATCTGGACGGTTTAAAGTGGGCTGCGGGCGGCTATGATAAGACCGCACTCTCAAATATCTACAGCATGAGTGGTTATGTGGCAATGCAACGCGCCAACTTGATTCTGTCCTCCATGCTGAACTATGTGACAGATATTAACGACGTAAAGGGACTCGGTTTCTGCGTGACGGTGGAACATGCGGAATTTATGAGTCACTTCTTCAATGAACATGGCATCCCTTCCCTGGCGTTGACGGGAAAGTCGCCGGAGGAAGAGCGCCGCAGCGCTGGAAGCGCACTGGTTTCCGGGGAGCTTCGCTTCTTATTTGTCGTTGATATCTACAACGAGGGTGTCGATATTCCCGAAATCAACACGGTCATGTTCCTACGGCCAACGGAGTCGTTGACCATCTTTTTACAGCAGCTGGGACGCGGACTCCGGCTCGCAGAGGGAAAAGAGTGCCTGACGGTTCTCGACTTTATTGGCCAGGCAAATAAAAAGTATAATTTCGAGGATAAGTTTGCCGCCCTGCTCTCGAACAGCGGACAGAGCGTAGCGCGGGAGATTAAAAACGGATTTGTCTCAGCGCCGAAGGGCTGCTATATCCAACTGGAGCGGCAGGCAGCGAAGTATATCCTTGAGAATATAAGAGCGTCTTATGGAAATACAGCGGGACTGGTGACGCGGATTGCCTCCTTTGAGGAGGACAGCGGTTTGGCACTAAACCTTGCAAATTTCCTCCGGTACTACCATTTGGATCCGCGAAGCCTTTATAAGTTTGCTACCTTCTCGCGCCTGTCTGCGCGGGCAGGTGTGCTGGATGAATTCACGGAGCCCTTAGAGGAAGTTTTGACCAAGGCGATGGCAAAGTTCGCGGTTGTGGATTCCAGACGTTGGATTCAGTTCATCCTGAAACTACTCGAAACTTGCCAACACTCCAAGTCGGGGAATTCTCTGCTCTTGAACGGCGGATGTTCCGCATGTTCTATATGACTGTTTGGGGCAAGGCCTTCGATGAGGAAAGCCGGGAAGCATTAGCAGAAAAGCTCACAGCGCTTGCGGGAAGTCCGGTTATGGTTCAGGAATTGCAGGAACTCCTTCGCTACCAGTATGACCAAATCGACTTTATTGATGAGCCGGTTGATCTTGGCTTTGACTGCCCGCTGGACTTGCACTGCAGCTACAGCAGGGATCAGATTCTGGTGGCGATGGACTTCTTAAAGCCCGCAACCGTCCGCGAGGGTGTCAAATGGCTGCCGGAGCAAAGCTGGATGTCTTCTTTGTGACGCTCAATAAGTCCGACAAGGACTATTCGCCGACCACCATGTACAACGATTACTCGATCAATGAGACGCTGTTCCACTGGCAGAGCCAGAGCACCACGGGGGAGCAGTCCGCGACCGGGCAGCGTTACATCCACCACAAGGAGCGCGGAAGCCGTATTCTACTCTTTGTCCGCGAATTTAAGTCGGACCGCATCAGCAATACGGCTTCGGCCTATACCTATCTCGGAATTGCGAACTACGTAAAGCACGAGGGCAGTAAGCCGATGAATATTACTTGGAAGCTGGATTGTCCCATCCCCGCAAAGTATCTTAGGAAGACTAACAAGCTGGTGGTCGGGTAACGCTGCTGCGATAACAAATGAGAAAGGTTCTTTTCATGATACAGACGATAGAGACCGAGCGCCTTTCTATTCGGCGCATCAGAGCAGAAGACTGGAAGGACATTCAGGCAATTTGGGTCAGTGCGGCAAAGTCTGTGTACTCCCAATATGACTGGCCAAACGATTTGGATGATGACTCTGTTCAAACCCGAGTTGCAGACTTAGATTTGTTTGCGGAGAGTGACGCCCACATTTTTCTCGCGGTTTGCTTGAAGAACAGGGTGATAGGTTACTTTTCCTTAAATGAACGCGGAGAGGGCTATGAACTCGGCTATTGTTTTCATTCGGATTTTCACGGAAAGGGCTATGCGAGGGAGAGCTTAAGGGCTGTGTTAAGGTTTTTGCGGGACTGGGGCGTTCCGTTTGTTGAGGCGGGGACGGCGCTCCGAAATACGCCCTCGCTGCGGCTGCTCCGCTCGCTCGGCTTTGAACTCTGCGGAACAGAGAAGGTATCCTTTTACAAAGATGCGGAAGGCAAGGATATCTTCTTTGACGGCGGCATTTTTGTGCGGCGCTTGGACCGTGATTTGTGAATGATAGAGCTCGAAACCCCTTGGTTTCGGGCTCTTTTCGCATTTGCAACTTGACGAAAAACAGCCGTGGAAGTATGGTAATTTATGAATATTTTATGAAAAGAAGCAGGGCATTGTGCGGGAAATTGTGCTGTGAAAGAAGTAAAACGCACCGTGGAGCGCGCTGCTTTCTATTAGGAAGGCGGAATATACAGTATGCATCCGGAAGAAAGAGAAAAATTGGCACCGCAGGTTTGGTATATCATTCGGGAGCGGCAGGCATCGCCCGACAATATGGTGGACATTGCAACGCTTTCGCCGTTATTTGCGGAGGCGGGACTTCGCCATACAGACTACGGCTTTGCGACCTTGCGTGATTTTTTAAGCGAGTTTCGAGAGTATTTGACTATGGTGGACGGCATTTCCGCGGGGGTGGGTCTTCCCGCAAAATCCTATGTGCAGCTTAAAAACTTTGAAAAGCTTGAAAACGCGGAAGTGCAGAAAGCGGATGTGCCAAAAGACAAGGAGCTTTTTGCGGGGCCGGAACTCTCTGCGGCGGAAAAGGCTGCCTTAGAAGAAACTCCGCGAAGTTTTCGCAGCCGTCGTTTCCGATGAAGCGGGCTGGGTCAATTTGGCGGGGCTCGGTGCCCCGCTCAAAGAGAACGGGGTGGATGCAAAGCAGCTCGGTTTTCAGAAGATTATGCCCTTCCTTGAGCAGTTCCCGGAACTTCTCGAGCTAAAGCACGAGCCCTCGCCGAGCGGCAAGGCCTGGGTTGCCTATGCGCGACTTCGTGCTGCGGAGACAGCCCTTCCGGCGGGGCGCGCAGGAGATGGGCCGTCAGAGCATACGGCGCGTGCAGATGCAGAGCAAACGGTCGCTGAACCGTCTACGCCTGCTACAGGCCCTCAGGCAACGGTGGCAGCTTTCGGAAGCGACGAAGCGAGCCAAGCGGAGCTCTCGGCGGAAGAAAAGGCAGAGCTTAGCCCGAAGGTTTGTTCGGCGGTTCGCGCTGCGATTTCGAATGAAGAGGGCTGGGTTAACTTAGCCGGAATCGGTGAGGCACTCAAGGGAAACGGGATTGATGTGAAGCTGCTCGGCTTTCAGAAGATACTGCCCTTCCTCGAGCAGTTCCCGGAACTTCTCGAGTTAAAGCACGAGCCTACGGCGAGCGGTAAGGCTTGGGTGGCCTATGCGCGGCTTCGGGAGAACGAGAGAAGAGAGGGAGATGGCAAGGCAGAGAAGGCCGCCGTAAAGCCGTATGCGCTGAGGCAGGGAATGTCCGAGTACAGAACGCCGGAGAGTAAGTTCCCGAGTAAGGATTCCTGGCTCTTTCACTGGAGCAGAATCCCGAACCTGAAAATCAAAGAACTCGCGGAGAAGGCGCTTGCGGAAAAGTGGTATTACGGCGCGGCGAATGCGGCGGATGCCGAGAATTACCCTATTTTAAAGAATTATCTTGCCTACACCTTTAAGCGCCTTGTGTTTGAAGACAAAATCTTATACGGCGACGTTGCGGATGCGGAGCATGTCGGTGAAGAGTATGCGGCCTTCAATACGGGCCTGGTCGATCAGAAATACGAGTATATCTACGCACTCTTTAAGAAGAACACCATGTCGCCGCAGCCCTACTGGTATCTTCTCGACTTTGTGGTCGCGGGAGAGCAGTCCGGAAAAACGCTGGCAAGACTTTTTTATCCGTTGCCGAAGCGCGCCGACTATTTTGAAAATCAGTTCCGGAATATGGTCTACGACACATCGACCCAGCTGCTCTGCGATTACACGCATATCATTGTGGAGCGCATAGGTCGCTTTCCGCTCCGCTTTTTGCAGGAGAATTGCCCGCCGAATATGCTTGATATCAACGGTGTGAAATTGGAAGAGGTATATCCGAGGCATGCGAAGGACAGCGAGAGAAAGCGCTATTTCGAGCAGCTCGGCGAGCGCATTCGGAATACGCCCATGGTGCTGAATAATTTGAAACCGACTGGAAGCGGCCATTCATCTCACTTTAAAGCGGGTTGAGTGGAATTATAAAACGGCCATCCCGGTGTATTTCCCGACCAGAAATCTCTGCTCACTCTTGCTGCCGCTCTGCCTCTCGGAGGAGAGCCAGGTGGACCTTGCGCTGGTGGTAGAACCTTTGCAATCCGGCGCGTATCAGGGGCAGACGGTGCTGCCGCTGGATCTTGCCTACAATAACAGCCGTCTTCTCACGCGGCCGGACAGCGACTGGCTGCGTCCGGATAGCATTCAGTCGAACGGAAGCGATGATGAGGAGGAATAAAACAGACAGGAGGTAAGGGGGAAATGAGACGAAGGCTTTGGCTATTGCTTTGTGCGCTGGGGGTACTCGGCACGGCGGCCTGCGGCGCGGGCGGGAGTAAGGCGAATGCCGCGGCAAAGAGCAAGGTGGTAAAGAGCAGTGCGGCTGCCGCAACGGGGGAGGCGTCTAAGGCGGAAGAGAAAGAAAGCGAGAGCTCCGCGGCGAAGACAGCGGCGACAGAGCCCGCTGCGCCTGCATCGACCGCGGAGAGCACGGCTTCGGAAACTGCGGCGGTAACGGAAGTGCCGAACGTCATTCAGACCGGAGAGTATCTCTGCTTTCAGAGCAGCCTCTACACCTACGGAGAGTTTCAGCGGGACATGGCCGCGCTTCAAAACAATGCGGGCACGGCGCTCCGCGTGGACGAAATCGGGCAGACCGTGGACGGAAACAAGCTCTATGACTTTCGTGTGGGCAACCCGGCGGCAGAGCGGCATCTACTGGTCTTCGGTGGGATTCACGCGCGGGAGTATATCACGGCACAGCTTGTCATGCGGCAGCTGGTGCAGCTCCTAAGCGACCAAAGCACGAACGGAAGCTATGAGAATATCGCTGTCCGGGAGTTACTCTCGAATACGGAAATCCACTTTATCCCGATGGCAAATCCGGACGGTATCAGCATCAGCCAACTGGGTCTCGAGGGGCTGCACACAGAGGCGGTCCGAGAGACGGTGCGGCAAATTGCCGCAAAGGACGGTAAAGCGCTCACGGAGAGCTATTTAAGACAGTGGAAATCCAATGCCAACGGCGTTGACTTAAACCGGAACTTTGACGCGCGCTGGGAGTCTTATAACGATCACTTGGGACACGCCTCGGCGGATCACTATAAGGGCACGGCGCCGGAATGCGAGCTTGAGTCGAAGGCGCTCGCGGATTTGACACGGCAGTTTCAATTCGATGCGACGCTCAGCTATCACACGCAGGGCGAAGTCATTTACTGGAACTTCGGCCAGGAGGGAGAGTTGAAAAACATGAGCTTGTTGCTCGCGAACCGTGTTTCCGAGCTCACGGGCTATCGCTTGGACGGCAATTTCAGGCGCTCGATACGGCGGGGTATAAGGACTGGGCCATCTCAAAGCTGGGTATCCCGAGTCTCACGATAGAGGCGGGGCACGGCGGCAATCCGGTGGATCCCGCACAGATGGATGCGATTTGGCGCGAGAACCGAGACGTGGTGCCGATGATACTGAAACTCCTCAAAGAGGGACAGTTGCGGCGTGTGCGGTAAGTTTTTGATTCAGGGAGAATGAAAAATGGCAGGTGAAACGGGCAAAAAGTATTTGGTGATACTGGCAGCCGCACTCATTGTGTCCGGCGGCATTGTCGCGGGAGCGCTCATTGCGACGCGGCGACCTGCGGCGCGGACCGAGACGGTTGCCGCGTCGGAGGAGAGCCAGGAGGAAACGCGCGAAGAGAGCCGTGCGGCAGAGAGCGAAGAGAGCGGCGAGCGGGGCGGCAATTATACCGCTTCGGTCGCGGCGGATATGGCGAATCTGGCTTCCGCGGTGACGGAAGCGGAGGCTGCGCTCACGACGCAGGCAAGCGTTGCGGCGACCGTGCCCGCGACAACGACAGCCCCGGTGACGACTGCTCCTGTGACGACCGCAGCGAACTATTCAGAGACCATGTTTGTCTCAAACTGTGCGGAGTCGATTTCGCTCCGTGAATCTCCGTCCACGCAGGCGCGGGCCCTGCGGCAGATTCCCTTCGGGGCACCGGTCACGGTACTCGGAAGTGCGGAAAACGGTTTCTATCAGGTCATCTACAACGGCGTGACCGGTTATTCTCTGGCTTCCTATCTCGTGTCGTATCGGCCGAGTGAGTCGGAGCGCCTCGAAAGACCGGCGGGCAGCACGGTATCGAGCAATACGAGCGGCGGCTACCGTACCATGTACTGCGTGAACTGCCGCGAGTACATTACGCTGCGCAGCATTCCGAGTACGAGCGGCGCAGACCTCGCGCACATTCCGCTCGGCGCCTCGGTGAGCTATGTCGGCACGGCGGAAAACGGTTTCTATGAGGTCATTTATAACGGCAGACGGGGCTATGCGCTGGCGCAGTATCTGAGCTACTGAGTGGCTGAAACATCATTGAAAGGGGGATGAAAGATGAAAAAGCAAAGCTTGCCACTGTGGTTCTCGCCGCGGGCCTGGTTCTCGGCATTGCGGTCTTTGTGGGCTATGAGAGCACGCGCTATACGCGGACGGTGCAGAAGGCCGAACAGGAGTGGCAGCTCGGAGACACGGAAGAAGCAATCCCGATTTACGAGAAGGCTATCCGAATGAAGCCGAAGCGGGCAGAGGCGTATCTTTCGCTCGCGGAGATTTATGAGAGGAACAATCGGCACGAGGATGCGGTCACGCTTCTAAAGACCGCCGCTGAGGCGATGTCCGGCAAGACTTCGAAAGATGCGGCGCTCATTCAAGAGGCGCTGGAGCGCTACAATCCCACGGTCAAAGCATCGCTCGAATCCGGCAGTTATGAGGATCCGGTGGAGCTTGAACTAACGAGTAAGGGTGTTTCGATACGCTATACCCTTTTGGAAGCGCCCGAGAGCGAGAGTGCGGAAGAGCAGGATTACGAGAAGCCGCTTCGTTTCCGCAGAAACGGAACCTATCGCCTGCAGTGCTATGCGGTCAATCAAAAGGGGGAGACCGGTGAGCCGGTGGAGCTTAGCTACGTGATTCAACTCGACCCGGAAAAGTATCATATGAACAGCTGGTACCAAAAGGACAACGGCTGGTACTACAACGACGATACCGGGGTGCCGGTGGTCGGCTGGCGGCAGATTGACGGCAACTGGTATCACTTTGCCGAGAACGGTAAGATGATGACGGGTTGGCTGGAACTCGGTGATAACTTCTACTACCTCGATGAGAACGGTGTCATTGCAAACGGTTGGCGCAATGTGGACGGAAAGTATTATTACTTCCTGGAAGACGGCAGCATGGCGGTGAACCGCTGGGTGGACGGGGATTACTATGTCGGCGCGGACGGCGTTATGCTGGTTTCGGCAACGACCCCGGACGGCTATCAGTTGGATGAAAACGGTAAGAAGATCGAGAAGAGCCAAAACGAGAAGGCAGTCGAAGCTTACCGAAGCATACTCCTTGACCGGAGTTGGAACGGCAGAAAACTGCCCGGCGGACAGTTCGCGGTCGTGGACATCAACGGCGACGGGGTGTGGGAGTTATTGACGGAGTTGGATACAGGCGGATATGACGATGCGATTTCCCGAATCTTCTACTACACGGATCGTTTAAATCAGTATGCCCTGGATGGAATCGAGGCTTGGAATTATCTGATGCCTTCTTCACATCGGATTGTGATCGGAAGAATGCGTGGGAAGAACATTACCCGAGTGCTCGGTGTAGGGAGTGACGGGAATTTGACGGTATACGACGACTCCGATATTTTCTGGGGTTACTATGAAAATGCTGAGGCTTGGGTGGGCCCGGATCAGGCAAAGATCATGAGTCAGACAGTTGAAAAATACTATCGTGACGCATGCTACAACATACTCTTTGTTGAAATCACAGAGAGTAATGTAGCGGAGTACCTGAGCGGCAACGGTCAGGAGACCGGTACAATTTTTGCCGCCGGCAGCTTCCCGTCTCGATAAAGTATGAACTTGTCGAGACGCTTTGCTTGCATGCATTTTTGCGTTGCCCTTGACAACGCCTGCCTTAGCGCGTAAAATACGGTTTAAATCAAAAACGTTGGGACCGAGGTCTCGACAGAGTTTGTAGGTATAGAACACAGGATTACTATGCCCATTTTTAACTCTGTTGAGGCGTCGGTTTTTTGTTTTGCCTCAAATCCTGTGGCACCTTGACAATTGAATCCGCAGCTGTTCGGAGCAAGCGCTCGGGGAAGCACGCCAAGATCTGCAAGCGCAGAGAGCGTGCCAAGACGCGAATCCGAACAGACTGCGACCAAGAAACAAGAAATACAAAGTAAAAACAACAGCAAAGAGAAAGGCAAAGAGACAGCAAGCAGACAGAAATGTTTGCATACAGGAAAGTGAGGCAAGAAAGATGAAGAATTGGAATGACAAGGCATTCGGGCGTCAGGAAAAGGTTTCGGTGTTTTCGTTGCGGTTGCCGACAGATGGGAAGTATGCTTTTCATCAGGCGTCGGGGGTCACTGCAGAGCGTTTCTTACAGGCTTCGGAATTGCTTCCCGCAGGGGGCTTTCTCGGGGTAGAGTTAATACCGGAGCGCGGTGCAAAGCAAGAGTTCTTTCTCTTCTCTGCGCCGGATGCGGCGGTGAGCGATGAGGACTACAGCTGGATTTTTGAAAACTGCGCGGCGGAGGAGCCGACGGAGACAAGGCGCTTGATGGTCTCTTCGCGGAAGGGCGCAAGGTATATGCCCTTGCCGAAACCGCAAGCGGAGAAGGTGCAGCTACCGAGGGATCAAATTCCTTTGCGGTTGAAAGTTTCTTCCGGAGGGATGCGGAAGAGCGCTATCGTGTGGATCTGGTTCTGCAGCTTTATGAGCTCCTCCTGCAAGAAGGCGGACGGCTTCGCATGATAGCGGCAAGTTCGGCGGGAAGAGAGAACCCCGCGCATACGCGCGGTCGCATTTTACTGAGTCTTCCGAACGCAATCAGCCTGCGTCTTCACGCGCAGCTTGCGCTCACCTTCCCGGGAACAGAGATTCAAGCGCTTTCTGAGGAAGCGGAGACCGAAACGCAGGAGGCCTGTGTCAGCGAATCCGGTCTCTCTGAGGGCATGATTCGCTTTCTGTTACTGCTCTTCGCGCTTGAGCGGCAGCAGGAGAAAAGCAATGCAGCGGAAGTTCCCGAAGAATGGAAAGAGCCTGAGAACTGTAGAAATCCTATTCTCATTGAAGATTTGGAACTCAGCGTTCGCAGCTATAACTGCCTGAAGCGTGCCGGTATTCTTACGGTGGAGCAGTTGAAGCGTCTCAGCGAGGATGAGCTTAGACATATCCGGAATATGGGATTAAAAAGCGTGCGGGAAATTCAGTATAAGCTGGAAGAAATCCGGAACATTCCGGCAATCAGTCAGCTCCCCGAGAAGGATTACTTTGCGGAACTGGAGACGCTGATCGGTTTAAACGAGGTAAAGATGCAGGTTAAAAAAATTGCGGCGTTTGCCAAAATGCAGAAAGAAATGAAGGCGCAGGGAAAGGGAAATCTCAGCGTGGCGCTCAATATGGAGTTCAGCGGGAATCCCGGCACGGCAAAGACTACGGTGGCGCGCATTCTCGCCGGGATTCTGAATCAGGTCGGCATTCTCGAGAGCGCCGAGCTCGTTGAAGTGGGGCGTGCTTCTCTGGTGGCAGGCTATGTGGGACAGACCGCGGAGCGCGTCCGGGAAGTGTTTCGAAGTGCCAAGGGCAAGGTTCTCTTCATTGACGAGGCCTACTCTCTGGTCGAACACTGGGAGGGTGGCTACGGCGATGAGGCCATCAATACGATAGTCCAGGAGATGGAGAACAACCGGGAAGATACGGTCGTGATTTTCGCGGGCTACCCGAAGCAGATGGAGGACTTCTTTGCGAGAAATCCGGGACTCCGTTCCCGTGTTCCGTTTAAAATCAGTTTTTGCGATTATTCGCTCGAGGAAATGCTAAAGATTACCGCCCTGGAGGCAGAGCGCCGCGGCTTTACGCTTGCGCCCGAGGCGGAAGATACAATCAGGAAGCTTGCTGCTCCGGAAGAGCGGCAGTCCGGCTTCGGAAACGGCCGCTTCTGCAGAAATCTGGTCGAGAATGCGCTGCTCTCCTATGCGCTGCGTGTCTACGGCGAGGACGAAGGCACCGAGACGGAAGCGACACATGACTTTGTGCTGCGGCCGGAGGATTTTTCCGCACCGGAAGTATCGGCAGAGGCGAAGAGGGCGGCAATCGGGTTTCAGCCCTATGCGGCATAAAAAAGGCGCTTGGATTTTGGCGTTGGCCGTGTCATCGCCTTTTGGAAGGCGTATAATAGTCGTAGATAACACGTCTTCTGCTACGACTCCCGAGCAGGCAATGCGGGGGAAGCTAAAATCGTAGGAAAGACACGCTTTCAAATAAGCGTAAGCAATGCAAGAACGCGATTGGGAATAAGGTGATAACGATACGAAATCGTTCGTAGGAAGAAAGGAGGCGGCGCATGGGAAGCTTGGCAAAACGGATTGCCGCCCAGCGGGTATATTTTGACGGGGACAGAACAAAACCCCTTGCGTTTCGGCTTGCGATGCTGGAACGCTTGGAAACGCAGATTCGCGAACAGGAGAATGCCATCCTTGCGGCGCTCCGACTGGATCTCTCGAAATCGCGGGCGGAGGCCTATATGACGGAGCTCGCCTTGGTCTACGGGGAACTCCGGGAAGCGCGGCGAAATCTGCGTGTCTGGGCCGGAACAGAGCGCGTGCGGGGCAGTCTCGCAAGCTTCCCGGCAAAGAACTATGTGTACCGGGAGCCCTACGGTGTGGTGCTGATACTCGCCCCTTGGAACTATCCCTTTTATTTGAGCATTGCGCCCCTTATAGCGGCAATTGCCGCGGGAAACTGCGCCGTTGTAAAGTGCTCGGCGGAGAGCGTGCACACATCTGCGCTCATCCGAAACCTCCTGCGGGCAGCATTTCCCGCATCGTATGTGTACGCAGCGGCACCGGACACGGACCATGCGGAATTACTTCGTCAGCGCTACGACTATATCTTCTTTACCGGCAGTCCGCGAGTCGGAAAGCTTATTATGCGAGCTGCGAGCGAATATCTGACGCCTGTCACTTTGGAACTCGGCGGCAAGAGTCCCTGCATTGTCGATGAGAGCGCGGACATAAAGCTCGCGGCGCGGCGCATTGTCTGGGGAAAATTCTTAAACGCCGGTCAGACCTGCATTGCGGTCGACTATGTGCTGGTGCAGCGCCGTGTCAAGGATGCGCTGGTACAAGCCTTAGGGGCGGAAATTTCGCGGCGCTATCCCAAGGCAGAGCGGCAGGAGAGCTACCCGAAAATCATAAACCGCAGGCACTATGCGCGTCTGGTCGGCCTGATTGCCGCAGAGAAAGAGGTAATCGGCGGGGCAATGAACGAGCGCGCGGCAAAAATTGCACCGACCCTCTTTCCGGAGGCGGCGTTTGACCACCCTTGTATGCAGGAAGAAATCTTTGGCCCCTTGCTGCCCATCATCGTCTACGATGAACTTGAGACGGCGATTCAAGAAATCAAGGCGCGGGAGAAGCCGCTCGCCTGCTATGTCTTTACGCGGGATAAGCGGAAGGCTGAGGCGCTCATATCCAGGCTCTCCTTCGGCAGCGGTTGCGTGAACGATGTCTTGCTGCAAATCGGGAACCACCGCCTGCCCTTTGGCGGCGTGGGGAACAGCGGCATGGGCGCGTATCACGGAAGATACGGCTTTGAGACCTTCAGCCATAAGAAGGCGGTCGTGAAAAACACCGGCTTTCCGGATTTTCCGTTTCGCTACGCGCCTTTTGGTGAAGGAAAGCTGAAACTCCTAAAGAAGTTCCTCTGAGCGGACGCCGGGAACCGGGGAGTAGGAGGCTTTCGTGACGGAATATCGAAAACGGAAAGCGAACGGAAGGATATAGACCGGCGTTTGAAAGCGTAAGCAGATAAGAGAACGCTGCGTATAGCGATGCGATAAGGTCCTTGGAATTCGAATGAACGAGCGGCGGTATGTGTTCCGCAAGAGCGGTAAAGGAGTGATGATATGTCAGAGAAGTCTACGGCGTTTCAGCACAAGTTTATGAGTTGGATGTATCGGGGCAAGGGGATTTTCAACCCTTTGAATACGGGGTGGATCGATGAGCACCTGGCCTGTGTGCGGGAGTGGGTCGCCAACGTGTTTTTCTACCGAAAGGGCGACACGGTGCTTATGATCGATGCGGGCTATCACTACGAGCGGCTCGAAGAAAAAATGGGCTGGCTCGGCCTAAAGCCGGCGCAAATTTCAAATGTGCTGCTCACCCACCTCGACACCGACCACATAGGCGCGGTCGAGGCGGACGGCGGCGGTCTGTTCCGCGATGCGACCGTGTATCTCGGCGAGATTGAAAATCGCTATCTTACCGGCGAACGGAAGCGCCGTGTGCTCTACCGTCTGGGAAGCTTGCCCCGCGTTCGGATTCCGAACGAAAAGGTTCTGCTTCGGGACGGGCAGGTCTTCACAATCGGCGACATTCAAATCGAGTGTTTTCTGGTGCCGGGCCACACTTGGGGCCATATGGTCTACTTATTGGACGGACGCTATCTCTTGACCGGGGATGCGATATGGCTCGGCGCGGATGGCGGCTACAGCTTCCTTGCCTCTCTCGCGGAGGATAATCGCCTCGCGGTTCGCGCCCTCGCGGAATTTGAGGAAAAACTCCGCGCGTGGCATTTGCAGCCGCTCGTGGTCACGGGACACACGGGCTATTCGGCGGATTTGGACTTTGTGTTTGCGCACTGCGATCTCTGCTGCAAGACTTCGGGCAGGCGCTTTTACAATCCCGCGGCGCCGTACGATGCCTACGACGAGAGCGAGGACACACGCGCGCGTGCGGCTATGCCCCTGTGAGTCGTTGCGGCCGGTTTTTCTGAAAACGGTTACGTTGTGGCGCAAAAACTTGCGAAACCCTAAGAAAATCGACAGATTTGCGATCTTTGTGCGAATAGACAGCAGAATGCGGCTCTGTTATGATGGGGAAACATGACAAAATTTCGGGAGGATCACAGATGAAGAAAACAATGCTCTGCGCGGCGGTTTTGGCACTCAGCGTTGCGGCCACAGGCTGCGCATCCGGAAAAAGGCAGAGAGCAGTGCGGCAAGCACGGAGGCTGCAAGTTCCGAGGCTGTTGCTGCGACAAGCGCGGTTGCGACTGCGGCCGAGACCAAGGCGGCACAGGCGGACGATGCGGACATGAAGGTGCCGGGCTATGAGCTCGGACAGATTCCGGAGATTCCGGCGGTTGTTTTGCCGGAGCTCGGCATTGCGGAGAATCCGGCCGCTAAGATTACGCTCGATAAGACCAAGGCGCTGAGCTCGGTTCCCGGCATCACGGTCACGGCGGTCAAGGTGGAGAACGATCAGATTCAGCGCGGTTCCACGGTCATGCAGCTTGGCAGCAACGGCGACGGGCAGTATAAGGACGGAAATTTGACGGTGCAGACCGACGGAAACGGTGAGGGCCAGTACATTGACAAGGAGCGCGGCATCACGATTCAGCGCGACGAAGACGGCTCGGGTCAGTACATTGACAGCAAGCAGGGCATCTCCCTCCAGGTGGATGATGACGGCTCCGGAATTTACAGGGACGGACGTTACGGCATCTCACTGATGGTGGATGACGACGGCGAGGGCCTGTACACAAACACGCAGAACGGAGTCACCGTCACCGCGGACGATGAGGAGATGAGTTATCGCGCGGGTAAGGTGCAGATTACACAGAACAAGGACGGCTCGGGCAGCTATCACGATTACGCGAACATGCTTACCATCGAAAACGACGGCAAGGGCAAGGCGACGGTCACCAAGGGTACAAAGAGCGTGACCGTGGATGCCGCACCGCTCGGCACATTGCCGCGCCTCCCGCGGCTCGGCTCTGTTCCGGCTGTCCCGAGTCTCGAGGCAAACAGTCTACTGATTACCCTGGATTCCGGCGTGCTCTTCGATGTCGACAAGTATGACATTCGCCCGGAGGCGCAGGAGACCCTCAATCAGCTTGCAAAGCTCCTCACGGAGGCAGGGATTACGGCCTTTGAGATTGACGGTCACACGGATTCCAATGCGGACGATGACTACAACCAGACGCTTTCGGAGAACCGCGCGAATTCGGTCAAGGCGTATTTGAAGGCGCAGGGCGTGAGCGCGGAGATCACGACCCAGGGCTACGGCGAGAGCCGTCCGGTCGCGACCAACGAGACCGCGGAGGGCAGACAGCAGAACCGCCGTGTGGAGATTATCATTCCGACGGTATAAGCGATAGGCGCAATCGAAATAGCGCTAAGTGAGAAGAATGAAGAAAGACCGGGAAGCATGATTTCCCGGTCTTTTGTGTTACCGAAAAATGCATCCGCAGCAAACAATTCGCAAGTATATAAAACGCGGCGAAAAAAGTTATGTGATACTAACAGAATGCCTTGACATTGCCTTCATTTCCGAGTAGGATTGCAATCACGTTGCAAATGGGAAAGCTTGCAAATATCAATGAGGGGATAACATAGGAGGCATATGAAAAAGTTCGGACAGTTTCTTTTGGTCTCCGCACTTTCGGCAGCATTACTGGCCGGCTGCGGCGGAAGCAAGAAGGCAGAGAGTAGTGCTGCGGGAAGCAGCGAGGCGAAGACAGAGAGTACGGCCGCAAGCGGTCAGAAGCTTAAGGTTGTCACAACCATTTTCCCGGAGTACGACTGGGTAAAGGCAGTGCTCGGTGACAAGGCAGAGAATGCGGAGCTCACCCTGCTCTTAAAGAGCGGCGTGGACCTGCACAGCTTCCAGCCGAGCGCAGAGGATATCGCGAAGATCAGCGAGGCGGATCTCTTCATCTATGTTGGCGGCGAGTCCGACGGCTGGGTTGACGATGCGCTCAAAGAGGCGAAGAACAAGAACATGAAGGTCATCAACCTCATGGAAGTCCTCGGCGACAAGGCCAAGGAAGAGGAGATGAAGGAGGGCATGCAGGAGAGCGAGCATGAGCACGAGCACAGCCACGGTAAGGAAGTCTCTACCTTCGAGGACAGCGAGGTTAAGGACAGAAGCCTTAGCGATTGGAAGGGTGATTGGCAGTCCGCTTACCCGCTCGCAAAGAGCGGCGCGCTCGACGAGGCATTCAAGGAGAAGGCCGAGAAGACCGGCAAGATGACGGCGGAAGAGTACAAGGCTTACTACCTGAAGGGCTATGAGACCGATATCGCGAAGATTAACATTGACGGCGATACGATCAGCTTTACGGATGAGAGCGGCAAGACGGTGAAGTCCGCATACAAGTACCTCGGCACTTACATTCAGAACTGGTCCACGGGAACAAAGGCTGCGATGTATCGCTTTGAGGCCGAGGATAAGAATTCCGGCGCGCCGATTTACGTTGAAATCAACGACCACATGATCGAGCCGGCGGAGCCGGAACATTTCCACATCCGCTTTAGCAACGAGAGCTTCGACGCAATCAAGGATCCCGAGAGCTACTGGCCGACCTTCTATCCGGCTGCGATGACGGCAGAGGAAGTGAACGATGAGCTCGCAGGCCACGATCACCACGAGGAGACCGAGTACGACGAGCACGTATGGCTCTCCCTGAAGAACGCAGAGCTCTATGTGAACAAGATTGCGGAGGATCTCTCCGCGCTGGATGCGGCAAACGCAGAGAACTACAAGAAGAATGCAGAGGCTTACAATAAGCAGCTCTCCGAGCTTGACACGCAGTATGCGGATGTCGTGAAGAACGCTGCGAATAAGTACCTGCTCTTCGGCGATCGCTTCCCGTTCCGCTATCTCGTGGATGACTACGGCCTTGACTACAGCGCGGCGTTTGTGGGCTGCTCCGCGGACACCGAGGCAAGCTTTGAGACCGTGCGCTTCCTCGCGGAGAAGGTGGATGAGAAGAAGCTGAACAACATCCTTGTGATTGAGAACTCCGATCAGAAGATTGCAAACACGATTCAGCAGAACACGCAGGAGAAGAATCAGAAGATTCTGGTTCTCGACTCCATGCAGTCCGTGACCGAGAAGAACATTGCGGACGGCGAGACCTACCTCGGCGTGATGCAGAAGAACCTTGAGGTTCTGAAGCAGGCACTGCAGTAAGAAGTAGCGGGCAACCGAAACCAATAAAAAGAGAGGCACATGCAACTTGCATGTGCCTCTCTTTTCGTAGCTGCTTGTTTACGGTTCGCTGACTTCAAACAGGAGATCGCCGTAACTCGGGAGCGGCCAGAGGTCCTTGTCGACCACGGTCTCCAGCGCATCGGCGCTCTCGCGGAGCACCCGCATGTCCGCGACAATTTGGGTGTGATAGGCCGCGGCACGCGCCGCCGGATCCTGAATCGAGGCGGCGAGGTCGGTATCGCTCAGCAATTTCTCGCGGCTTCGCTTCATATCGCTGAGAAGCTCACTCGCGCGGAGCAGCAAATCTTCCTGCGTGCTCACATCTGCGGCGGGACAGGCGCTCTTCACCTGGTTAACGGAACTTGCAAGCCGGGTCACATAGTGAATCGCCGCCGGAATCAGCTGTTTTCCGGAGATATTAATCATGGCGCGCGCTTCGATGTTAATGCGCTTTGCATAGTTTTCATAGGCGACAATGCTGCGGCTCTTTAACTCGGTCTCGGAATAAATGCCGAAGGCCGAAAAGAGTTCCACGGCCTTCTTGCTCGTGAAGGCGGGAATTGCGTCGATTGAGGATTTTAAGTTCGGGAGACCGCGTCGCGCAGCTTCCTGTACCCATTCTTCGGAGTAGCCGTTTCCGTTGAAGACAATGCGCTGATGCGCAGTAAGGAGCTCGCGTATCAGGTCCTGCGCGGCATCTTTGACAGAAGCGGCTGTCTCAAGCCGATCGGCCGCGAGGCGAAACTGTTCTGCAAGTATCGTATTCAGGACAATGTTGGCGCTTGCGATGCTGTCGCCGGAGCCGACCATGCGAAACTCGAATTTATTGCCGGTGAAGGCGAAGGGCGAGGTGCGATTTCGGTCGGTCACATCGGCATAGAGATTCGGGAGCGTGTTTACATGGGTCTCCAGGCTCTTTCCGGAAATCGAACTGCTCGCGCTGCCGGTCTCAATGATCTGCGCGACAATGTCCTCGAGCTGGGTGCCGAGAAAACAGGAGATGATGGCGGGCGGCGCCTCATCCGCGCCGAGGCGGTGGTCATTGCCGACATTCGCCGCAGAGAGCCGCAGCAAATCCGCGTGGGTGTCCACGGCCGCAAGTACGCAGGCAAGAGTCAGAAGAAAGAGTTGATTCTCGTGCGGGCGCTTGCCGGGATTCAGGAGATTTAAACCGGTATCGGTCGCGACGGACCAGTTGTTGTGCTTGCCGGAGCCGTTGACGCCGGCAAAGGGCTTCTCGTGCAGGAGACATTCGAGCCCGTGGCGCCCCGCCTGCTTCTGGAGTATTTCCATGGTCAGCTGATTGTGATCCACGGCGAGATTCGCCTCTTCAAAGATGGGAGCCAGCTCATGTTGCCCGGGCGCAACCTCGTTGTGTTCGGTCTTTGCGCTGACCCCGAGCTTCCAGAGTTCCAGGTCCACATCGCGCATAAAGGCGGCGATGCGGCGGCGCAGTACGCCGAAGTAGTGGTCATCGAGCTCCTGCCCCTTTGCGGGCATGCTGCCGAAGAGGGTGCGACCGGTGTAGATTAAGTCCTTGCGCTTTAAATACTTCTCGCGGTCTATGATGAAATATTCCTGTTCGGCACCGACCGAGGGTTTGACCCAGCGAGCATCGTTCACGCCGAAGAGTTTTAAAATGCGCATGGCCTCGCGGTTTAAGGCTTCCATGGAGCGGAGCAGAGGCGTCTTCTGATCGAGCGCCTCGCCCGCGTAGGCGCAAAATGCGGTCGGGATACAGAGGGTCACACAATCTCCTTCTTTTCGGAGAAAGGCGGGGCTGGTGCAGTCCCAAACGGTGTAGCCGCGTGCCTCAAAGGTTGCGCGGAGGCCGCCGGACGGGAAGGAGGAGGCATCGGTTTCGCTGCGCACCAAATTCTTTCCGGAGAATTCGAGCAGAGCGCGGCCCTCGGAATCTACCCCGGAGAGAAAGCTGTCGTGTTTCTCGGCGGCGACGCCGGAGAGCGGCTGGAACCAATGCGTGTAGTGGGTCGCCCCGTTTTCGACAGCCCAGGCTTTCATGGCTTGAGCAACCGCATCTGCGGTGTCGCGTTCCAGTTCATAGCCTTCGGTCATGCTCTTTTTGACGCGCCGATAGACGGCGTTCGGAAGGCGTTCCCGCATCACGCGATCGCTGAATACATTTTCACCGAAAAGTTCTGCGATATTGATTGTTTCACGCTTTTCTTCCATGAGCTCCTCCTTTGATTCACAGCTGTTGCTGTCGTCATTCTGTTTGAAAGGACTGTATCACAGCGGAAATGGGCTGTAAACGGAGGCAGGGGAATTTTGTTGATTGTCATACAATTGTACATGCATATTAATGCATGTTTGTGCGGATTTCAGCGAAACTCGTAGCGGAGTTGTAAGCGGTTTCCTGCCCGCTCTGCGGTCGCAAGCGCGCCGTTAATCAGCGGAAGGGCGGGCGGCAGATGGCCGAAGTCCGCATCCATGATGATGGGGACGCGGTACTGCTTAAGGCGGTGAAGCACGGCGGCGTATTGGTCGAGCCCGAAGAGAGCTTCGTCAAAGTGCAGGGGGCGCCCGATCAAAAAGCCGCCGACGCGGGAGAACCAGCCGCAGTGCGCGAGCCGCCAGAGGACGCGCTCCATATCGAAGACATTGAGGTCGCAGGACTCAAAGAACCAGAGTATGGGCTCATCCGGATAGCGCTCTAAAAATTCTTCCACGCGGTCAAAGGAGGTTCCCGCGAGCCCGCCTAGGATATCGAGGCAGCCGCCAAGCAAGCGCCCGCGGAGCGTGAGGGGAGCGGCGGTCTCCCGCATTTCGCCCGCGGCGTCCGGCTGAAAGCAGCGCAGCTTGGTTTCGCGGTCTAAGTGATAGGGGAGCAGCGGGTGTTCTTCATCGCGGAGGGCGGTGTACTGCCAGCGGTCATAGTTTTCAAATTCCGAGCGCTTGCCGCAGAGTAAATCGAAGGCATCGAAAAGCGCCGGGTGCCAGGGCTCCATGCCGAAGGCGGGAGCGTTTGGGCCGTAGACGGCCGCCGTGTCACAGAGGGTCGGCAAGAGGAAGTTCAGATTCGTATTGTCCGAGTAGCCCATGAACCACTTGGGCGGCGCGGTCGCAATCGCAGGGAAATCCACATCGTCCAAGATGGTGCACATGAGTTCACCGCCGCCGAGGGAAATCAGAATGTCCGTATCGTTCCGCGTAAAAAAGTCATTGACCTCTGCGGCGCAGGCTTCCGGCGTATTGCTGATGCCGACGCCTACTTGCAAAAAGGCATTGGGGCCGCTCACACAGCGGTAGCCGAGGGCTTCGAAATGCTTGCAAGCATTCAGAAAAGCGCTGCGGTAGGGTTCCGTGGCAGCGCCGAAGGAAGGGGCAATAAAACCGATGCTTCCGTTGTCGGGTAAAAAATGGGGGTAGCGCATGGGGCCTCCTAAAAGCAAAGTGAATTTCGGGAATCAATCGTTATCGTTTAAACTCTATTATGCCATCGAAGTCGCTTTCTTAACAGGGAATTGCGGGGTAAAATAGGATGAGAAGAAAGCATGAGAAGGAAGTATGAGAGCAGTATAAAACGGGAGGAATGGCTGTGAGCTGGAGCGACATGCGGCATAAGCTTGAAAGTGAATATTTGGCGGTATCTCTGCGCGGGCATATTCAATATTATGCGACGAGTTACAGTAAGAGTCCCGATCACGAGGGACGCGCGGCGATACGCTTTGACGGTAAGGAGATCATTGCGGGCTGCTATTACAACAACTGGCTGAAAGCCGAGCTCTTTCCGCGGGATGCGCGCTACGAGAGGCGGATGAAAGAGGAGATGGCTTTTACGGACGACACCGCGGTGCAGCTCGGGGTCTTTGATCAGCGTAGCTTTTACGAGGCGTTTTCAATCTTTGACAATCAGAGCATAGAAGAGAGCTTATCAAGCGAAAATATGCTGGTCCGCATTTTCGCGATTCTGGACCGCAGGGTAGGAAAACGGAGACTTGAAAAAATAAGGCGGGAAATCGACGGGGAAGAAAAAACGTTTCGCGAATTTTTTGCGATACGGGCAGCCGCGGAAGGGTTGCGCGCGGAGAGGGGAGAGGAGGAATGAAGAGAGAGATGAAACGGGTCGCGGGACTTCCGCTGCCGCTTTACCTAGCCTTGCTCGGGCTGCTCTTTCTCGCGCTGTGGCGCGGTGTGATTCCGGCGGGTATGCCGGGCGGCCTGTTTTTACTCTTGGTGCTCGGTGAGGGCTTAAACGAACTCGGAAAAAATGTGCCGATTGTGAGGACTTATTTCGGCGGCTCCGTGGTCTGCGTGCTCGGCGGTGCGGCGCTCTCTGCGCTCGGGCTCTTTCCCGCGGGCAGCATGGGCTTACTCGATCGCTTTGTTCAGCAAGAGGGCTTCTTGATTTTTTACATTGCGGCGCTGATTACGGGCAGTCTCTTTCAAATCGACCGGCGGCTCTTGTTTCGGGCCTCGCTCCGCATTTTGCCGACGGCCCTCTTGGGGGTCGCGGCGGGCACGGCGGTGGTCGTGTTGCTCGGGCTCTTGCAGGGCTTCCGTCCTGCGGAGAGCCTGCTCTATATCGCGATTCCCATGACTTCCGGCGGCATGACCGCGGGCGCGGTGCCGCTCTCCGGGATTTATGCCGAGGCGACCGGAATTCCGGCGGGCGAAATTCTGACACGGATTGCGCCGGCTACGGTGCTCGGAAACATTGTGTCCATCCTCTTCGGGGCGCTCTCGGTGCAGCTTTCGCAGAGGTTTCCGAAGATCAGCGGCGGCGGGCAGCTGCTTCGCGGCGAGACGGCCGAAAAAAGCGCGGAAAAACCGCGCATCGACTTTTCCAAGCTGCTCGCGGGGCTTCTGCTTTCGCTCGCTTTCTACATGAGCGGGGCCTTATTGCATGGTTTTATCCCGGCAATTCCCGCCTATGCGGGCATGATACTTTGCATCATGGCGGCAAAGGGCTTTTCTGTCCTGCCGACGGAGATGGAAGAGGCCGCCGCGGTCTGGGGCAGTTTGTGATACGCGCCTTTACGGCGGCAGCCCTCACGGGAATCGGCATTGTGCTTCTGGATTTAGACCGACTCGCGGCGGTACTTACGCTTCCGTATCTCCTGACCGTTGTGCTCGGTGTGCTCGCAATTACCCTGACCGCGGGCTTTGTGGGCAGCAGGCTCATGGGCTTTTATCCGCTCGAGGCTTCGATTGCCGCGGGCATGTGTACGACCAATATGGGCGGTTCCGGCAACGTGGCCGTGCTCTCGGCGGCGGACCGCATGGCGCTTCTCCCCTTTGCGCAAATTGTGACCCGGAGCATAGGTGCGCTTATGCTGACGCTCGGCGGCATTTTGGTGGGACTGCTTACGGGCTGACGGTGCATTGTTTGCAAAAACTATATCAGCGTGCTATAACTTACATCAGTCGCAAAAAAATACGGTTATGAAAGAGAGGTTTATATTTTGAGCATTAAGCAGAAAATTAATACGGCAATCGGCAGTGTAGGAGCGTTTCTCGGTGTGTTTGTTTTCGTCGCCTATATTCCGCAAATCCTTGCGAATTTGCACGGCGTCAAGGGACAGCCGTATCAGCCGCTCTTTGCGGCGGTTTCATGCTTAATCTGGGTGCTCTACGGGTTTACCAAAGAGCCGAAGCGAGATGTGATTTTGATGATTCCGAATTCGGTCGGTGTTGTTTTGGGTCTGGCAACTTTCCTGACCTCGCTCTGATGATTGGCGGGCTGGATTGTCGCAAAAGTGAAGATATGCTATGATAAAAGATAGCGCTAATCATAACGCGGAGTTCTCGTTCGGAGGACTCCGCGTTTGCAACATGAGAGAGGGGGGGAGAAGGTCATGGAAATCGATCCGCGGGCACTGACGGAAGACGGTTATTTAAAGGATCAGGATTATCTCAAAAATTTTCCCTACGGTCGCTATCCGACTTCGTTTAACGGTTGCGGCTGGGTAGCGATTTACAATGTCGAGCATGCGATCGGACAGAGCATTGCGGCGGAGGCGGTCTACGAGGTGATGCGGAAGATGCTCCCCTATGACGGGACGCAGGGCACGCCGTTTCCGACTATGGTGCGCTACTACGCGGAGCGAAATATCCCGGTGGCGCGCATTTACGGGAGCGGAGAAACCTTGATTCGGGCGGTGCGAGAGTACGGCGCACCGCGCGGCATCCTCCGCTATATGGAGGGCAGAGAGCCGCACTACATTGCCTTTGTTCGGGTCGATGCCGAAGCGCCCGCGCGCTATCGCTTTTTTAACGCGGCGGACGGCAAAGAAGATTTTGTCGAGACCATGGAATATTTTCGGTCGGAACACATACGCGGGCGGCGTATCGTGAGATTGCTGCTGCCGGGGGAGGAGAGAAACGATGCACGAGCGCGTGGCAAAAACCATATTGTCGACGCAAAATGGTCTGAACATTTACCGAGGCGGCGTGTGCAGTATCCTGTCCTGCGATGCAAAGCTGGCATCGAGCCGCTTTCGGGAGTCGGACGGGGAGCTTGAGGCAAAAAAATCAATGCCCCCTGACCTTCTTGAGGTGACGCTTCGGCGAAAACAGAGCCGCTGTATGATTATGGTGGGTTCCGCGAGCGAGCCCCTACCCGAAAGAAGAAGAGGAATTGCTCCTTATGCGCCGTTCCCTCGAAGTGATAGACCGCTTCGAGTTCGGCGTCTCACTTAGAACCAAGTCGATACGCTTGCTTTCGAGATCTGGATGTGCTTAAGAGCATCCAGAGAAAAACGCGCTGCGTGGTTGAGGTCATGCTGACCACGGCGGATGAGGCCCTTTCCGCACGGCTTGAACCCGCGGAGAGCACGGTCGCGGAGCGGCGGCAGCTGCTAAAGGCGCTTCGTGATGCCGGGATTCCGACTGTCGTTACACTGGGACCGGTGTTGCCGTATTTGACCGACAGCCTTGAAAACCTGCAGACGCTGCTCGCAGATTGTGTGGACGCTAAGGTCTACGGCGTCCTTCTGAACGGCTTTGGGGTAACGCTCCGCGCCGGTGCTTCGGCCTACTTTTTCTCCTGTCTCCGGGAGCTTTCGCCGGAGCTGCCGGAAGCTTACGAAGCGCTTTTGCCGCCCGGGAAAGCAGGCAAGACCGCAAGTTTTCTCTCGCCGAATGCAGAAGCACTCGCGGAATTTTTCGAGACGAGTACGGCGGCCTGCGGTCTCGTCACGGATCCGGAGGATTTGTTTGCGTTCCGCCATGCGTTTCAAGACAGACGCGGCGGGCAACAGCTCTCACTCTTCGATCTTTACGATCTCTGAGGCGGTTTAAATTTCCCAGCCGCCCGAGAGGGTCAGAATGTTGCCGGTGAGATATGCGGGGGCTGCGGCAATTTGGCGGACGAGCGAAGCAACTTCTTCCGCCTGCCCCATGCGTCCCGCGGGGATCTCTTCTTCGAGTACGACCCGCTCTTCTTCCGAGAGCCAGGCATTCATATCGGTATCGATTGCGCCGGGCGCGATTGCATTGACTTGGATGTTCGAGGGGGCCAGCTCCTTGGCGAGCGCCTTCGTGAAGGCGTTGACCCCGCCCTTGGCCGCGGAGTAGGCAACCTCGCAGGAGGCGCCGCGGCTGCCCCAGACCGAGGAGATAAAAATGAGTTTGCCGCCGCCCCCGCGGAGCATGCGCGGTATCGCGAGACGGGAGAGGTAGAAGCAGGAACTTAAATCGGTGCGCAACATTTCATCCCAGTCTTCGGGACTCATGTCTTGGAGGAGACCGAGCCGAGAGATGCCGGCATTTGCGACGAGGAGCTTAAGGCTACCAGGGCATGCATCCAGCGCGGTGAAACTATCCTCGCAGGCAGCGCTGTCGCCGATGTCCGCGCAGCGGGTCTCGACCCGAGCACCGAGGCTTCGGCAGCGAAGCGCCGTGTCTTCCAGTTTTTCGGCCTCCTTTCTGGCAAGCAGAAATAAGTCATAGCCGGCCTCCGCGAGGGCAATTGCGGTCGCACGGCCTATGCCGCGGGAAGCGCCGGTCACGAGGGCAAGAGGTCTATGCGTTTCGACTTCCGTTGTTGTATTCATATGCGTATCCGTCAGGGGGTGAATTCCTGTCATGGGGATGAGCTCCTTTTCTTTTTTTCGCTACCAGTGTAGCACGCCGCGGGGCTTGCGCCAATTCCTAGCACTGTGCTAGACTATAAGGGCGCGAACGGCGCGCCTTTTTTGGAGAAAGTGAGGCAGTATGAGTCGCATTTATGACATGATTATCATAGGTTCGGGACCGGCCGGTCTTGCCGCTGCGGTCTACGGGCAGAGAGCCAAGTTGGATTTACTAGTCATCGAGAAGCAGATGATCAGCGGCGGTCAGATTCTCAATACGACCGAGGTCGATAACTACCCGGGTCTCCCGGGCATAGGCGGTTTTGAACTCGGGCAAAAGTTCCGTGAGCACGCGGAGAAACTCGGCGCTCCCTTTGTGACCGATGAGGTGACGGAGGTGCGCTTAAATGAGGACGGCACCAAGACCGTGGTCGGTAGCGAAGAGAGTTATACCGCGAAGACCCTCGTGATTGCGAGCGGCGCGGAGCATTCCCTGCTTGGCGTGCCGGGCGAGAAGGAGCTGACCGGCAGCGGCGTCTCCTACTGCGCAACCTGCGACGGCAATTTTTACCGGAACAAGGTCACAGCCGTGGTCGGCGGCGGCGATGTGGCGCTCGGCGATGCCCTCTATCTCGCGAGACTCTGTCAGAAAGTATACCTGATTCACCGCCGGGACAGCTTCCGCGGTGCAAAGATACTGGAGGATAAGGTCAGAGGGACGGAAAACATCGAGCTGGTGCTCGACTCAACGGTCGAAGAGATTCGCGGCGAAGGACAGTTAAAGTCCATCCTCGTGAAGAACAAAGAGCGGCGCGGAGAGCGAACTTGCAATCGACGGTCTCTTCATCGCGGTCGGCATTGTCCCCGAGTCGAAGAATTTCCCCTTCCTTGCGACGGATGAGAGGGGCTATGTGCTCGGCGATGAGAGTTGCGAGACCAATGTGCCGGGCGTCTATGCGGCGGGTGATGTGCGGAAGAAGCAGCTCCGCCAGGTGATCACCGCGGTGGCGGACGGCGCGAATGCCGTGGAGAGCGCAGTGCGCTATCTGACCGAACAATGAGGGAGAAGCTGATGCGGGCGCTTAGGCGCCTACTGGTTCTGCTCCCGGTACTCTTTTTGCTGGCGGGCTGCGCGGCACAGGGCGGTTCGGAGAGCCGGGCGGAAAGTCAATCCGAAGCGACGGAAGTTGTGACGGAAGCGGAGCATACGCAAAAGGAAAATTCGGAGAGCAGCGCCGATAAGTCGAAGAAGAAACAGAAGAAGTCCCAAAAATCCAAGAAGTCCGAAAAGTCCGACAAGCGGCAGAGCGAGGGGACGGCTTCAACAGAGTCTGAGGCGCTCACCGAAACGGAGACAAGGAAAACACTAGAGAGCACAGTAGCCGAAGAGACGCGCGCCGCAAAGAAGAACGCTTCCGCGACGCGGGGGTCGGAGCGCGGTAGCGAGGCAGGGAGCGGCATCCGCGAGGACGGCAGCTATACCTCCCGCGATGAGGTTGCGCTCTACCTTCACACCTACGGTAAGCTCCCGAAGAACTTTATCTCGAAGAAGGACGCCGAAGAACAGGGCTTCCGCTTCGGAGAAGGCGATTTCGGTGAGGCCTTTCCCGGCATGAGTGTCGGCGGCTCCCGCTTCGGCAATTACGAGGGACAGCTTCCCGAGAAGTCCGGACGGCGCTACTACGAGTGCGACATCGACTATCAGGGTGGACGGCGCAATGCAAAGCGCATTGTCTATTCAAACGACGGGCTGATTTTTTACACCGACGATCACTACAAAAGTTTCACGCAGCTCTACTGAGGAGGAACATGCGAGATACCAAGTGGATGGTTTACAGCAAGCGGGCCGATTTCGGGGCGATTTCGGCCCGCTTTTCCGTGTCGCCCATGCTCGCGCGGATTTTAATTAACCGAGACATTGCCGAGGATGAGATCGAGACCTATTTGAACGGGAAACTTGATGCGATTCCGAGCGGCGCCCTGTTGCCGGATATGGCGAAGAGTGTCGAAATTCTGGCGGAAAAAATACGAGCGCATAAGTTAATACGCATCATCGGAGACTACGACATCGACGGTGTCTGCTCGACCTACATTTTGCTAAAGGGCATGCGGGCACTCGGTGCAAACGCGGATTATGATATTCCGGACCGCATTGCGGACGGCTACGGCTTAAACCTGCGCCTTGTGGAGCGCGCGGCGGCCGAGGGTGTGGATACCATTGTGACCTGCGATAACGGCATTGCGGCGCGGAACGAAGTCGCGGCTGCCGTTGAACGGGGGCTCACGGTCATTGTGACCGACCACCACGAGGTCGCGCACGGCGAAAACGGAGAGGAACTGCTTCCGCCCGCCCACGCGGTCATAGATCCGAAGCGCAAGGGGTCCGAATACCCGTTTTCTTCGATCTGCGGGGCGGTGGTCGCCTGGAAGCTGATTGAAGAGCTCTACCTGCACTTCGGTAAGCAAAAAGAGGACGCAAGCGTGCTGCTGCCCTTTGCGGCGATTGCGACGGTCGGCGATGTGATGCCGCTCCGAAAAGAGAACCGCATCATCGTGCGAGAAGGGCTGAAGGCAATCGGCAGCTGCGAGAATTTGGGGCTTCAAAAGCTGATTGCGCGCTGTGAGTTAAACCCGGCGGCGCTTTCTACCTATCACATCGGCTTTGTGATAGGCCCTTGCTTAAACGCGGGCGGCCGTCTGGAAAGCGCAAAGCTCGGCCTCTCGATGCTTTTGGAAGAAGATGAAGCGCGGGCCGAAGAGGCTGCGGAGCGCTTGAAGGCGCTGAACGATCAGAGAAAGCAGATGACGGAGAACGGCATACGCGCGGCCTCGGAGGAGATCGATGCGCTGCCCGAACCCCCTAAGGTATTGGTGGTCTATCTAAAGGATTGTCATGAGTCGGTGGCCGGCATCATTGCGGGGCGGCTCAAGGAGAAGTACTACCGCCCGAGCTTTGTGCTGACGGACAGTCAGGAAGCCGGATTTTTAAAGGGCTCGGGGCGAAGCATTGAGGGCTATCATATGTTTCATGCTCTCGAGGAAGTCTCTCCCCTCCTCAGCAAATTCGGCGGGCACCCCATGGCGGCGGGGCTCACGCTTCCGGAGACCGAGCTGACGAGCTTCCGGGAGCAACTCAATCGAAACGCCGAACTCAGCGAAGCGCAGCTCATAGAGACCCAGTGGATTGACATTGCACTTCCCTTTGCCTATGCGAACGAGGATTTGATTGCGGAACTCTCGCGCATGGAGCCCTTCGGACAGGGCAATGTGCGCCCCTGCTTCGGGCAGAGGCATGTGGAGATACGGAGCGCCAGGGTGCTCGGAAAGAACCGGAATGTCGTGAAATTAAGTCTCCGGGACGAGGCCGGAACGGTGAGAGAGGCAATTGCCTTCACCGACGGCGATGCCTTCCTTGCGGAGATGGCGGAAAGCAAGTATTTCGCTGTCCTCTATTTTCCGGAACTGAACGAATATCTCGGCAGAACAAGCTTGCAACTTGTGTTGAAAGCATGGAAATTTGAGCGCTGAACTGTTATAGTAAGGCTGAATTTTTCGCGTTGGAGGAAAAGCAATGAAGACAGTGGCGGATTATGTGCGCACCATTCCGGATTTTCCGGAGCCCGGCGTCATGTTTCGGGATATCACAACGATTTTGCAGGACGCGGAGGGGCTGCACCTTGCGGTTGACGGTCTTCGCGAGGCACTGAAGGGTGTCGATTACGATGTCGTCGTGGGACCGGAATCCCGCGGTTTTATTTTCGGCGTTCCGCTCGCCTATGCGGAGTATAAGCCCTTTGTCCCGATTCGGAAGGCGGGCAAGCTCCCGGCGGAGACGATTTCCGAGACCTATGAGCTCGAGTACGGTCATGCGACCATCGAAATCCATAAGGATGCGATTAAGCCGGGACAGCGTGTCGTGATTGTCGACGATCTGATTGCGACCGGGGGCACGACGGAGGCCATGATACGTTTGATTGAGAAGCTCGGCGGCGTGGTCGAAAAGGTTCTGGTTGTGATCGAGTTAAAGGGACTGCACGGCAGAGATAAGCTGGAGGGATATCCGGTCTTCGCGCTGGTGAGCTACGAGGGAAAGTAAGAGAAGAGCGCTGTCCGCTTGGGGCAGCGCTTTTTCTGAAGCGGAAAGTCCCGGACGAAACGGTTGGAAGAAAAGACCCGAGGAAAAGAGAAACGATATGAAAGCTTGTATACACATCTATACGGGGGACGGCAAGGGAAAGACCAGTGCGGCCATGGGGCTTGCGCTTCGCATGGCGGGGCACGGAAAGCGCGTGCTGCTCGCACAGTTCTTAAAGGACGGGAGTTCGGGCGAGCTTGCCGCTCTCAAAACACTGCCCGAACTGCACTGCCTTCGCATGGAGGAGCATTTCGGCTTTTTTTGGACCCTCAGCGAGGCGGAGCGGGAAAAAGAAAAGGCAGCCGTGCGGCGCTATTTCGCGGAAATTTTAGAGGCAGTCGAGCGGGAAAAGCCGGCGCTCCTGATTCTCGATGAGAGCATTGCGGCCTATCGCCTGGGGCTCATTCCGCGGGAGGCCTTCCTTAACTTTCTGGACCGTAAGCCCGAGGAACTGGAGCTCGTGCTGACCGGGCGGGACGCGCCGGAGGAATTGCTTCAGCGCGCGGACTATGTCTCGGAACTGGTCAAGCGGAAGCACCCCTTTGACGAGGGACTTCCCGCGCGGGAAGGGGTGGAATTTTGAGAAGCGAGGCGCTTGAAAAAGCGCTTGCGCCCTATGCGGCCTTTGAGGACGGGAAGCGGCTCCGCGCGGGCTTTACGACCGGGAGTGCGGCTGCGGCTGCGGCTTCCGCGGCTGCGACCCTGCTTTTTTCCGGAGAGCGCTCTGAGGCGGTACTCCTTCAAACACCGGTCGGCGCCCTGCTCCCGATTCCGATCGAATCCGCGGAGTTCATCGACGAAGGCGGGATAGTAACTGCGCTTGCGGCGGTGCGTAAGGACGCGGGGGATGATCCCGATGTGACGGACGGACTCCTTTTTTACGCGAGCGTCCGCACGGAAGGCAGCGGAGCCGCAGGAAAAAGCGAGCGCGGCGAAAGTGCCGCGGCGCAGGCGGGAACGGAGAAAGTTCCGGCGGCGGATGCTTCGGCGCTTCCGGTGGAACTTTGCGGTGGCGTGGGGGTGGGCCGGGTGACCAAGCCGGGGCTCGATCAGCCGGTCGGTGCGGCGGCCATCAACCGCGTGCCGCGGAATATGATTGCGGATGCGGTGCGGGAGGCCTATCGCGCGAGCGCTGCGCCGGCGCTTTCGAGAGGAGAGCGTATTGTTGTGACAATCTCCTGCCCCGAGGGGGAGGAAAAGGCCAAAAAGACCTTTAACCCGAAGCTCGGGATAGAGGGCGGGCTCTCGATACTCGGGACCGAGGGAATTGTGCGCCCCATGAGTCGGCGCGCCCTCATCGAGACCATCGTGACAGATGTCAAATTTCATCTGACGGCGCGGGATTGCCTACTCGCGGTGCCCGGGAGTTACGGGCTTCATTTCCTGGAAGATCACTTTGGACTCGGTGCGGCGGATCCCGTGGTCATGAGTAATTTTGTCGGCGAAACGCTGGATGCAGCGGTACAGTACGGCGCGAAGGGCGTGCTGCTCGCAGGACATCTCGGGAAGTTTGTAAAACTCGCGGGCGGTATTATGAATACACATTCCCGTGAGGCGGACTGCCGCCTTGAGCTGCTCGCGATTCACGCCTTTCGGGTGGGCGCGCCGCGCGAGCTGGTCACAGCGGTCCTAGCGGCGGGACTCACGACGGAAGCTGTGCGGCTTTTAAAAGAATCCGGCTATCTCAATGCGACTTCAAAGAGCCTGCTTACCGCAATGGAGCATGCGGTTCAAAGCCGCGTGCGGGGCGAAACGGAAATCGGTATTTTGGTGTATACCCTGGAGGACGGCGTACTCGCGGAGAGTCAAAATGCGCGGGATTTGATACGCCGCAGCATAGGAGGGGGAGAAATATGAGTGAGCAAAAAGTCCTGTTGTTCGGCGGAACCACCGAGGGACGGGAACTCGCGGCGTGGCTTCGGGAAAACAATATTTCGGCGCTCAGCCATGTCGCGACCGAATACGGAGAGGCTTTACTCCGAGAGGAGGCGCTCCCTTGCCGAGGCCGGCAGACTCAATGAAAGAGAGATGCGGGAACTCCTGCAAACGGGCGCTTTTTCCGCAGTTGTTGATGCAACCCACCCCTTTGCGACCGAGGTCTCCCGAAACATCAAAGAGGCAGCGGAAGAGGCGGGAGTTTTTTACTGCCGCGTACTGCGTGCTGCGGCTGAGGAGAATGAAGAAGTGCGGCGTGCCGAGGCGAGACTCCTTGCGCGGGGACTTTTTTCGGTCTTTGCAAGTCAGCGCGAGGCAGCGGCATACTTAGCGGGAACGGAGGGAAGCGTGTTCCTTTCGACCGGCAGTAAGGAGCTCGCTGTCTATGAGGCGCTCCCGCGGGAGCGCCTGGCGGTGCGCATATTGCCGGGCGAAGAGGCACTTCAAAGGCTGTCGAGGCGAAGCTTCCGCTCGCCAATATTGTGGCGATGCAGGGGCCCTTCTCGATTGCATTAAACGAGGCGCTCTTACAGCGCTTTGACGCACGCTACTTAGTCAGCAAGAAGTCGGGGCAGCCGGGCAGTTATCTCGAAAAATTGCTGGCCTGCGAGCGGCTCGGTGTCTGCTTTATCGCGATACGGCGTCCTGCGGAAGAGGACGGTTATTCCATGGAGGAAGCGAAGGCGCTGCTTTTGCAGCGCTTCGGCATGAGAGAGGCAGAAAAAGAAATCGCAATCGTCGGCATAGGGCCGGGGCGAACGGGGCTTTTAACCGCCGAGGCGCGGGAGGCCGTATTAAACGCAGAGCTCTTAATCGGCGCAAGCCGCATGAAGGACTTTGCGCTGGCATTGTTTCGGGCGGCCGGAAGGCCTGCGCCGAACTGCGCGGATAGCTACCGGCCGTCCGAAATTGCCGCGCTTGCGGAAGAGACAGAGGCAAAGCGGATTGTGGTTTTGACCAGCGGGGACACGAGCTTCTTTTCGCTGACCCGTCAGCTTACGAAAGCTCTTGCCGCGCGGGAAGCACTGCCGAAGCCGGTGCTCTACCCCGGAATTTCTTCGCTCAGCTTCTTTGCGGCAAAGCTCGGCTTTTCGACCGAGGGACTCCCGAGTCTTCGACTCCACGGGCGAAAACAGGCCTTGCTCCCGGTTCTATTGAAGCAAAGAAGAGCCTTTGTGATTTTGGAGGGCGCGGCGCAGCTTGACGAACTCCGGGAACTCGCGGCGGCGCTGAGCCACTTCAATGCGGGGGATGCGTGCTTTCACTTCGGCGCAAATTTGGCGCTCCCCGATGAGCGCATTTTCCGCAACGGCGGAGGACTTTGTGGGGGATGCGCTTGCGGCCGAATTTGCGGCGCTCCCGCCGCATGTGCTGCTCTGCCTCTACCTCGCGCTGCCGGATACATCCGCGGCGCGTCCGTTGAGCCCCGGCATTCCGGACGAGTGTTTTCTTCGCGAGAAGACGCCGCTCACCAAGCGGCAGATACGAGCGGCGGCAATCGGTCTTCTCGGCGTACGGGAGGATGCTGTCTGCTGGGACATCGGGAGCGGCACGGGCGGCATGACCGCCGAGCTCGCCATGGCGGCGCCCCGCGGGGAAGTCTTAGCTGTAGAGTGCGATGCGGCTGCCTATGCGCTCACGGAAAAGAACCTAAGGCGCTTTGCGCTTTCGCAGGTGAAGCAGTACTTCGGCCGTGCGCCGGAAGTACTCGCGGAACTTCCGAAGCCGGACTGCGTCTTTGTGGGTGGCAGCACCGGTGAAATGGCGGCAATCTTTACGGCTGTTTTTGAGAAGAATCCGGCGGCGCGCGTGGTCGCGACCGCCGTGAGTCTTGAAACCATTGCAGAGCTCTCCGAACTTAGCGCAGCATATGAGCGCGCGGGCTGCCGGGTCGAGTGCCTGCAGCTCAGCGCAGCCGAGACCAAAAAGCTGGGGCGCTATCACCTTTTGTTCGGACAGAACCCGACCATGCTCTTTTTGATTGAAGGAGGTGCGGCATGCAAAAACTGATGGTGGCGGCGCTCTCCTCGGGCGCGGGAAACGAGTGTCAGCATGGGGCTCGCGGCCCTCTTTCGGCAGAGCGGAAAAAGCGTGCAGGTCTATAAGACGGGACCGGATTACATAGACCCTCAGTTCTACGGGCCCATTACCGGCAGGCGCTGCATCAACCTAGACCCCTATTTTTTAAGTGAGAGCGAGCTTAGCGAGACCTTTTCTCGCTATCAAAGCGAGGCGGATATTCTTCTCGTCGAGGCAGCGATGGGGCTGACGGACGGCATTGCGGGGCAGGGGGACAGGGCTTCGGCGCTCCAAGTGGCCCGAACCCTTTCCCTGCCGATACTCCTCTTGGTGGCAAGAGGCGCGGAAGCGGAGGCCGCAGAAAAAATAGCGGCGCTTACGGCAGAGGACCGCGCGCGCATTCTGGGCATCGTCTTAAACGAAGGCGGCAAGGGGGAGGCAGCGCCCGGGACGGAGGTACCGCGTGAAATCGGCACGGTGCCTGTGCTGGGCTGCATCCCGGCGCTCGGCGCGCAGAACTTAAAGAGCCGCCACTTGGGGCTCGTGGTGCCGCTCGCGCCGGAGGAGATACTGGGTTTTGCACAGCGCATGGCTGCGGCACTGAAAAAAGCTTTGCCGGATGATTTTTTCATCGGCGGCGGGGAAGCGGAAGCGCCTTTTCGTGTCGGCATTGCGCGGGACGAGGCTTTCTCTTTCTTCTACGAAGAGAATCTTCGCGTGCTCCGGGAACTCGGCTGTGAGCCTGTCTTTTTCAGCCCGCTCAGAGAGCGGGCTCTCCCGGCGGGCTTATCCGGGCTCTGGCTTCCGGGCGGCTACCCGGAACTCTACGCGGAGGCGCTCGAAAACCAAACCTCCCTCCTAGAGGACATACGGGATGCGGTGCGGGGCGGGCTCCCGACCGTTGCGGAATGCGGCGGCTTTATGTTCTTGCTGGAAAGCCTCGAGGATGTGAACGGGCTCAGGCATGAAATGGTCGCTGCCCTTCCGGGACAGGCCTTCCGCACCGAAAAGCTGCAGCGCTTCGGCTACATTGAAATTACGGCACAGGAAGATACGCTGCTGCTAAAAGCGGGGGAGAGCCTGCGCGGGCACGAATTCCACTACTGGGATGCGACCGAGAACGGCGAAAGCTGCCTTGCGACCAAGGCAAACGGCAGCAAGTCCTGGGACTGCGTACAGGGGAGCGCGACCCTCTTTGCGGGCTATCCGCATATCTATCTCGCAAACGAGGCAGGACAGCGGGCGGCAAAGCGCTTTGCGGCTGCCTGCCGCGCCTTTCAACGCGCCCGCGAGGCGGTAAGATGCTAGTGCTCTATGCGGGCGGCAGCGCGAGCGGAAAATCGGAGGCGGCCGAAGCGGCGGCCGTTTGCGCGGCAAAAGCGGCGGGAAGTCCGCTCATCTATCTTGCGACCATGGAGCGCGGCGGTCGGGAGGCGGAAGCGCGGATCGAAAAACACCGGGCGCAGCGCGCCGAAAAGGGCTTTGTGACCATAGAACGGGCGCGCGCGGTGCATGAACTTTCGCTGCCCGCGAACGCTGCGGTCCTTTTGGAAGATCTCGGAAACTTGGTCGGAAACGAGCTCTTTTCGCCGGATGCGGCCGCGCGCTCGGAAGAAGATATTCTGCGGGCGCTAAACGAGAGCCTGCTTTCCCTTGAGGCAAAGTGCGGGCAACTCCTCTTGGTCGGCGCTCTCCTTTCGGGAGGAGCCGCGCTACGCGGATCCCGACACCGAGCGCTATGTACGCATTTTTTCCGCGCTGCAAAACGCGCTCGCCGCGCGCGCGGAAGCCGTGTATCTCGCGGAACTCGGAACTCTGCGCTGTCTCAAACGGAAGGAGGATGTATGAAGTATCTCCGCGCCTTTTTCATTGCCGCGGCCATGTACTCGCGGCTTCCGGTGCCGAATGTGCGCTGGGACGAGGAGAGCAAAGAGGCCGTACTCTTCTTGTTTCCGCTGCTCGGCGTCATTGAAGCGGGACTTATCTACCTGCTCGCAGGGCTTTTGTTTCGCGTTTCCGCGGGCGCGCCGCTCTCGGCTTTTTGTCTCACGGCGGCGCCCCTTCTCTTTACCGGCGGCATTCACTTTGACGGCTTTTTGGATACCGCGGATGCGCTGGGATCCTGGAAGGGAAAGGAAGAGAAGCTCGCTATTTTAAAGGATGTGCACGCGGGTTCCGCAGCGGTCTTACAGGGCGGACTCATGCTGCTCGCCGGTTTTGCGGCCTGGCTCAGCCTCTTGGAATCGGGGAATATGCCGGAACGTCTGCCGCAGCTTTTACCGATTTTCCTCATGAGCCGTGCGCTCAGCGCGCTCTCGATTTACCTGCTCCCGAACGCAAGGGGAGCCGGAACGGTCTATGACTTTACGGCGGCGCGCGCGCGCGGCGTAAGGGGAGACTCATTTCCGGCTTCTATTTGCTCCTCGCCGCAGCGGCTCTTTTCGGCGCGGGAACTCTGTTCACGGGCGCTTGTATACTCGCTGCCGTGCTGCTTGCGGCGCTCTACAGCGGCGCCCGCGCAGCCCTCTCGTTCGGCGGCATGACGGGAGATCTCGCGGGCTTTCTCTTAACGAACTGCGAGACTGCCGGCCTGATCGCCGCCGCGCTTGCATTCCGCATATAAAGACCGTATAATCTAGGATTATTATATAAAATAAGAAGCAGTCAAAAGTCCGCCTCGGGCGGGCAAATTCAGCGGCTGTCCGGACAAGGGCGAAGCTGAGAAAGGGGGACCGGACAGTATGGAAAAGGACCAGAGAGAATTGGAAAAACCGGCAGAATTTACAGACCCGGACGTACTCTATGAGGAGCTGATCGCAGCCATTGAGCGCTATCATCCCTCCGATGACACTTCGCTCATTCACCGCGCCTATATGACCGCGAAGAACGCACATATGGACCAGAAGCGGAAGTCCGGCGAGCCCTACATCATCCACCCGCTCTGTGTCGCGATTATTCTCGCGGATTTGGAGCTCGACAAGGAGAGCATCATCGCGGGACTTCTGCACGATGTCGTCGAGGACACGATACTCACGAAGGAGCAGATTGCGCGGGTCTTCGGGGACGATGTAGCCCTCCTGGTGGACGGCGTTACCAAGCTCACAAACCTGACCTGGACCAAGGACAGACTTGACATTCAGGCCGAAAATCTCCGCAGAATGTTTCTTGCGATGTCCCAGGATATCCGCGTCATTCTGATTAAGCTTGCGGACCGCCTTCACAACATGCGCACCCTGCAGCACATGAAGCCGGAAAAGCAGCGCGAAAGGCGCAGGAGACGCTTGAAATCTATGCGCCGCTCGCGGACAGACTCGGTATCAGCCGCGTCAAGGTGGAGCTCGATGATTTGGCGCTCCGTTATCTGGAGCCGAAGGCTTATCACGAGATTGAAGAAAAAATCGAGGAGATGAGTCAAAGCAAGGAGCGCGTCATCGAGAGTCTGGTTGAAAAAGTCCAGCACCTCATGAACAGCGAGCACATTCCGAGCAGTGTAATCGGGCGGCGAAAGCACATCTTCTCGATTTATAAGAAGATGGTGAGTCAGAACAAGAGCTTTGACGAGATTTACGATATCTTCGCGGTGCGCGTGCTCGTGCAGGATTTGAAGGACTGCTATGCGGCGCTCGGTGCTCTGCATGTGAATTTCACACCGCTTTCGGAGCGCTTTAAGGACTACATTGCGCGCCCGAAGCCAAACCGCTACCAGTCGCTCCACACAACCCTCATAGACCGCGGCGGCACCCTGTTTGAAGTGCAGATTCGCACCTATGAGATGGATAAGGTTGCCGAGTACGGTATCGCGGCGCACTGGAAGTACAAGGAGAAGGCAAAGGGCGAGAATCCCACGGTGACCGGCGGCGAGGCGGAGAAGATGCGCTGGCTCCGCCAGATTCTTGAGTGGCAGCGGGAGATGCCGGACAGCAAAGAATTTCTCTCGGGTGTCCGAAACGAGCTGAACCCGTTTACGGACATGGTCTATGCCTTTACCCCGAACGGCGATGTTAAGACTCTGCCGGCCGGCTCCACGCCGATTGACTTTGCGTATTCCATTCACTCCGCGGTCGGAAACTGCATGGTCGGCGCGCGCGTCAATGCGCGCATGGTGCCGCTGAACTATGTCATACAAAACGGAGATCGCGTCGAAATTCTGACTTCGCAGAACTCGCGCGGACCGAGCCGCGACTGGCTCAAGCAGGCCAAGAGCTCGCAGGCGCGGAATAAAATCAACCAGTGGTTTAAGACCGAACTCAAGGAAGAGAACATCGTGCGGGGCAAGGAGTTGCTCGCCGCCTATGCGAAGAGTCGCGGCCAGGACTGGGGCGAGTTAAACCGTCCGGAGTATCAGGAAAAGGTGCTGCGCCGCTATTCCATGCACGACTGGGACGCGGTGCTTGCGACTGTGGGACACGGCGGCATCAAAGAGGGCCAGGTTGTAAACCGCATGATTGAGGAGCGGAAACGGGCGCTCGCAAAGCAGATCTCGGATGAGACCGTGCTCGCAAACCTCGAGGAGAACAACAAGGAGAGCCAGATTGCGACGCTCCGCAGATCCGGAAACGGCATCGTCGTGAAAGGCATCCACGATCTTGCGGTTCACTTTTCGCGTTGCTGTGCGCCGGTTCCGGGCGATGAAATTGTCGGCTTCGTGACACGCGGCCGCGGTATTACGATACACCGCACGGACTGCATCAACATTTTATCCCTGCCGGAGATCGAGAGAGCTCGTCTCATCACGGCCGAATGGCAGCTGCCGGAGGGAGAGGAGAATCGCTACATTGCGACCTTGCGCGTGGTGGCGCACAATCGCACCGGCCTCTTGGTTGACATAAGCCGCGTCTTTACGGAGCGCGGGCTGGATGTGAAGGCTTTCAATACGAGAACCTCGAAGCAGGACATCGCGACGATGGACGTGACCTTCGAGATCGGCTCCGCGGAGGAGATACGCGCGCTGCAGGATAAGCTACGGCAGTGCGAGGGCATCATTGACATTGAGAGGAGTTGAGCCATGGGCGAGAGCAAACTTTCCGTTCTTTGCATGACACTGGGCATGGTGGAGACCAACTGTTACCTGGTTTGGAACAAAGAGAGCAAGGAGGCCCTCTTGATTGATCCGGCGGATTCCGCGCCGCAAATCGAGAAGGTGATACGCGAGCGGGAGCTTACGCTGAAGGCGCTCCTCTTGACCCACGGTCATTTCGATCATGTGCTCGCGGCCGATGCGCTGCGCGAGGCCTTTCATGTGCCGCTCTGCGCGGCGGCTCCCGAGGCGGAGACCTTGAACGACCCCGACTTAAACGGCGACGCGCGCTTCATGCGGAGCGGACTCCGCTTAAAAGCGGACCGCCTGTTTACGGACGGTGAGAAGGTAGACATACTCGGCAGCGAGATGCAGGTTATTTTTACCCCGGGGCACACGCGCGGTTCCTGCTGTTACTATTTCCCGGCGGAGCAAGTTCTCTTCTCGGGTGATACGCTCTTTCAGGGCTCCTTCGGCCGGGTGGATTTGCCGGGCGGCGACCTGCCGAGCTTAAAAAAGTCGCTGGACAAACTCTTTGCGCTTCCGGAGGATACGCTTGTGCTCCCGGGGCATATGGGCGAGACCAGCATAGGCGAAGAGCGGAAGAGCAACCCGATTTTCTATTACTGAGACAGGGCAAAAACAGATGATATCCTTACAATTACAGGACGTCCCCTTTGAACAGGACGTCCGGGAACTTTTCATGGCGTTTTTTCCGGGACAGAGCTTCAGCCATGTGCCGGAACAAGACGCCATGATTTCTTGTATCATGAAGGCCTGTGCGGAAGCGGGCGCCGCGCCGCGGCTCGGCAGCTATCACGCCGAGATACGGACGGCCGAGGGCCGGGTGCTTCGCTTTGAGAGCGCTTGGATGGAAGAGCGCATCGAGAGTAAGAATGAATTGAAGCGGGCGCTCTACCGTGCGCTCACCGAGCTCACGGGGAAAGCGCTTCCCTGGGGCACGCTGACCGGCATACGTCCCGCAAAGCTTGCGCTCACGAGACTGCAAGAGGGGAAGTCGGCGGATGAAGTCCGGGCCGAATTCAAACGCGATTTCTTTTTGAGTGACGCGCGAAACGAGCTCTGTGTGAGGACCGCCGAAAATGAGCTCCGCGCAATTCGCGGCCTCGACTTTTCGACGGGCTACAGTCTCTACATCGGCATTCCCTTCTGCCCGACGACCTGTCTCTATTGCTCCTTCCCCTCCTATCCGATCGGAAGTAAGAAGAGTACGGTCTACCTCGCAGCCTTAAAAGAAGAAATCCGTCTGGTCGCGGAGCTCATGGCGGAAAGCGCCTCGACGCAATCTATGTGGGCGGCGGGACGCCGACCAGTCTAAGCGCAGCGGAGCTCGAGGATCTCCTCGGCTTTGTGAGAGGGCTCTTCGATCTCTCGGCGCTTCGGGAATTTACGGTTGAGGCCGGACGCCCGGACAGCATAAGCCGCGAGAAGCTGATTGTCCTAAAAGAACAGGGCGCAGACCGCATCAGCATCAATCCCCAGACCCTAAAGCAGGAGACCCTTGACCTAATCGGGCGCTTTCATACGGTCGACCAGTTCACGGAGAGCTTTCGGCTCGCGAGGGAGCTCGGCTTTGACAACATCAACACCGACCTCATCATGGGGCTTCCGAACGAGAGCGAGGCGGATGTGCGGCGCACCATGGAGGGCATACGCGCGCTTTCGCCGGACGATGTGACCATACACAGTCTCGCCTTAAAGCGTGCGGCGCGCCTCAACACAAAGCGCGAAGACTATGCGGATGTCAGCTACGGAGACGCGAACCGCATGGTGGAGCTCGCTTCTTCCTACTGCGAGGAGATGGGGCTCTCGCCTTATTACCTCTACCGCCAAAAAAATATGGCGGGAAACTTGGAGAATGTGGGCTGGTGTAAAAAGGGCAAGGAGGGTCTCTACAACATTCTCATCATGGAAGAACTCGAGACCATTGTAGGCTGCGGCGCGGAACGACAACGCGGGTGATGCGCGGCGCCGGGCAATACGATCGCCTCGAGAATGTAAAGGATCCCGGACTCTATGTGGAACGTCTCAAGGAGATGCTCGCAAAAAAGGAGCGTGCCCTCGGCGGAGATGTGCTAAGATAAAGAGATAGAGACGATACGGAGAAGTGCCAATCGGAGAGAAGGAGGGTAAGGCGATGAGTTTAAAGAAGCAGCCGGTCACAGGAATGAAGGATATTCTGCCGGACGAGATGACCTTGCGGGATTATTTGATCGGTGTCATCAAGGAGACCTACCGCAGCTTTGGTTTCACCCCCATGGAGACCCCCTGTGTGGAGCACATTGAGAATTTGACGAGCAAGCAGGGCGGCGACAACGAGAAGCTGATTTTCAAAATTTTAAAGCGCGGCGAGAAGCTCCGCCTCTCGGAGGCGGCGGGCGAGGAAGATCTCTGCGACAGCGGTCTCCGCTACGATTTGACGCTTCCGCTGACCCGCTACTATGCGAACAATGCGGCAAAGCTGCCTAGCCCCTTTAAGGCGCTGCAATGCGGCTCGGTCTGGAGAGCGGACCGTCCGCAGAAGGGCAGATACCGCCAGTTCACCCAGTGCGACATCGATATCCTCGGCGAGGAGAGCAATCTCGCCGAAATCGAGCTGATCCTCGCAATCGCGAAGACCTTAAAGAAGCTGGTTCCGACCAACGACTTCCTGGTCCGTGTGAACGACAGAAAGATACTGCGCGCCATGGTGGCTTTTGCGGGCTTCCCGGCGGGGCAGGAGGACAGCGTTTTGATTACGCTCGACAAGATGGATAAGATCGGCATGGAAGGTGTCCGCGCGGAGCTCATTGAGAACGGCGCGAGCGAGGCATCCGCGGAGAAGTACCTGGGGCTTCTTGAAAATCTCGGGAACGATGCGGCGGCGGTGCGCGGACTCGGCGAAACCCTCGGCGATTTCCTTGAGGCAGGCACCGCGGAGGGCCTTGCGGAGATTATGGAGGCCGTTAAGAGCGTGAGCGGCGGCGCGGTCAAGATTCAGTTTGACCCGACCTTGGTGCGCGGCATGGGCTACTACACGGGCTCCATCTTCGAGGTTTCGATGGAAGGTTTCGGCGGTTCGGTCGCGGGCGGCGGCCGCTACGATAAGATGGTCGGCAAGTTCACGGGCACGGATGTCCCGGCCTGCGGTTTCTCGATCGGCTTTGAGCGCATCATCGCAATCCTCATGGATCAGCAGTACGTGATTCCCTCGCAGAAGGAGAAGGTCGCGATTTTGCTCGACAAGAAGCTCAGTGCAGCGCGACGCGGCGAGGCACTGCTCGAAGCGGAGCGCGAGCGCGAGGCCGGCAAGGATGTGCTGGTCACCAAGATGGCAAAGAACAAGAAGTTCCAGCGAGACCAGCTCTCGCAGCAGGGCTATACGGATTTCCGGGATTATTTTGAGGCATAAGAGGGGAGATACAGTATGTCGGAGTCAATGAGAGGCTTGAAGAGAACACATCGCTGCGGCGAAGTGGTGGGAGCGGAGCTCGGCAGTGAAGTCACGGTCATGGGATGGGTGCAGCGCAGCCGCAATAAGGGCGGCGTCGTTTTCACCGATCTTCGCGACCGCAGCGGCCTGCTCCAGCTCATTTTCGAGGAAGAGGACTGCGGAGAAGAGGTGTTCCGCAAGGCACAGAGCTTAAAGAGCGAGTACTGCATTGCGGTCGAGGGACGGCTTGAGCGCCGCTCGGACCCGAACCCGAAGCTCCCGACCGGTGAGCTCGAGGTGCGGGCAAAGACACTGCGCATACTCTCGGAGTCCGAGACCCCGCCTTTCCCGATTGAGGAGAACACGAAGACGCGCGAGGAATTGCGCTTAAAGTACCGCTTCCTCGATCTTCGCCGTCCGGACCTGCAGGCGAGAATCATGCTGCGCTCCAAATCGCGGCGGAGATTCGCCGCTTTATGACCGGCGAGGGCTTTCTTGAGATCGAGACCCCGACCCTGATTAAGTCGACGCCCGAGGGCGCGCGCGACTACCTGGTGCCGAGCCGTGTCCACCCGGGCAGCATGTACGCGCTGCCGCAGTCTCCGCAGCTCTTAAAGCAGCTGCTCATGTGCTCCGGCTACGACCGCTACTTCCAGCTGGCGCGCTGCTACCGCGATGAGGACCTGCGCGCGGACCGCCAGCCGGAGTTCACCCAGGTCGATATGGAGCTTTCCTTTGTGAATGCGGACGATGTGCTCGCAGTCAATGAGAAGCTTCTGCACAGCTTGTTCAAAGAAGTGCTCGGCGTCGAGGTGCAGCTTCCCATTCAGCGCATGACCTGGAGAGAGGCGATGGAGCGCTACGGCTCCGACAAGCCGGATCTTCGCTTCGGAATGGAACTCACGGATGTCTCGGCGGTTGTCAAGGACTGCGAGTTCGCGGTCTTTGCGGGCGCGCTATCGGCGGGCGGCAGCGTGCGCGGCATACGCGTGGACGGCCAGGGCCATATGCCGAGAAAGAAGATCGACGCGCTTGTCGAATTTGCAAAGGGCTACGGCGCAAAGGGCCTCGCCTATGTCGCGGTTCAGGAGGACGGAAGCCTGAAGTCCTCGTTTGCGAAGTTTATGAAGGAAGAGGAGATGCAGGCGCTCGTTTCGGCCATGGGCGGCAAGAACGGCGACCTTCTGCTCTTCGCGGCGGATAAGAACAAGACGGTCTTTGACGTGCTCGGTGCGCTCCGCGTGGAGCTTGCGCGCCAGCTGGAACTCCTCGACAAGAACGAGTTCCGCTTTGTCTGGATTACGGAATTCCCGCTCCTTGAGTGGTCGGAGGAAGAGGCGCGCTTCAAGGCGATGCACCATCCCTTCACGATGCCCATGGAAGAGGACTGGGATAAGATTGACAGCGATCCGGGTGCGGTCCGCGCCGAGGCCTATGACATTGTCTTAAACGGCAATGAGATCGGCGGCGGTTCGGTTCGTATACACCGCTCGGATGTGCAGGAGAAGATGTTCGAGGTGCTGGGTCTCACGAGAGCGGTTGCGGAGGAGCGTTTCGGCTTCCTGCTCGATGCCTTCCGCTACGGTGTGCCGCCGCACGCGGGTCTTGCCTACGGCCTTGACCGCCTGGCGATGCTCATGGCGGGTGCGGACACGATACGCGACGTCATTGCATTCCCGAAGGTCAAGGGACGCTTCGGATCTCGCGATGAACGCACCGGATATTGTCGAGGAGAAGCAGCTGGAGGAGCTCTCTCTCTGCTTCCGGGAGAATCAGGCGTGAACAACGAAACGATTAAGATCTTGATTGCGGACGATGAGGCGCGCATGCGCGCCCTCGTCCGCGATTATCTGCGGGTCAAGGGCTATCAGGTCCTGGAGGCTGAGAACGGCGCGGAGGCGCTCGCGGTCTTCGAGCGGGAACCCGATATTGCCCTCGTGCTTTTGGATGTCATGATGCCGGAACTCGACGGCTTTGAGACCTTGAAGGAGCTGCGCCGCATTTCGGAAGTGCCGGTGCTCATGCTCACCGCGCGGAGCGAGGAGAGGGATGAGCTTCGGGGCTTTTCGCTCGGCGCGGACGAGTACATCGCAAAGCCCTTCAGCCCGAAAGTGCTCATGGCACGCGTCGAGGCCGTTTTAAAGCGCACCGCGGCGAATCCGGAGGGCGTCGTGATAGAGATTGCCGGCATACGGCTCGACGAGCGCGCCCACGAAGTCAGCGTGGACGGAAAGAGCATAGACTTGAGTTTCAAGGAGTTCGAACTGCTTCGCTACTTCCTGGAGAACAAGGGCATTGCGCTTTCGCGGGAAAAGATTTTGAACCACGTCTGGAATTACGACTACTTCGGCGATGCGCGCACCATAGACACACATGTGAAGAAACTCCGGGCCAAGATGGGAGAGAAGGGTGCATACATCCGCACCATCTGGGGCATGGGCTATAAATTCGAGCCGGAGGAGGCGTGAAACAGTCGATACGCCTGCGCTTTACGGCGCTGATTTCTGGTGCTCACCCTGCTCATGGCGGGGCTGCTCCTTGCAAACAGCTTCGGTCTGGAGCGCTTTTACCGCAATCAGAAGGTGAGAGATCTTGAGCGTGCCTACCGGGATCTCGATTTGCTCGCCGCGGAGAAGGGGGCGGAATCCGCGGAGATGGAAGAGCTGCTCCGCACCTACAGCAGCCGCTACAACATCATGGTGGCGATTGTGGACACGGCGAACTCAAAGCTCTTACAGAGCAGCGAGAACGGAAAGAGCAGGCTCTATCAAAGGGTACAGCGCTATCTCTTTCAACAGGAAGATGACAGCAAGACCCGGGTGTTAAAGCGAAGCGAGAACTACACCATTGTGCAGGCTTATGATGCGAGCAGCCAGAGCGCGAACATTGACTGCTTTGCCTATCTCTCGGACAACCAGACCCTGCTGCTCATGACCACGCCGGTTGCGAATCTCAAGGAGAGTGTACGGCTCGCAAACCGCTTTCTCTTTTATGTGGGAGCACTGACGCTTTTGTTCGGCGTCTTTCTGGTCTGGGGCATGACCTCCCGGATTACGGGTCCCATACGCTCGCTCGCGGCCCTCTCCGAAAAACTGGGGCACATGGATTTTTCGGAGCGCTACCGCGGTCAGAACGAGGATGAGATCGGTGTGCTCGGCAAAAACATGAACAGCATGGCGGAACAGCTGGAACGAGCCATACTGGACTTAAGGGAAGCGAACCGCAAGCTGCGCGACGATCTTGCGCGCAAGGAAGAAATCGATGAGATGCGGCGGGAGTTCATCGCGAATGTCTCCCATGAGCTGAAAACCCCGATTGCCCTGATTCAGGGCTATGCGGAGGGCCTTGCGGACGGGCTTTGCGAGGAGAAAGAGATGCGGGAACAGTATCTCGGCGTGATTCTCGACGAGGCGGAGCGCATGAACAAGTTGGTGCGCCGGTTACTCACACTTTCGCAGTTGGAATCCGAGCACCCGGACTTGAATCTCGAAGTTTTTGATCTCCGGGAGAGCGCGGAGAGCGTGCTCCGGAAAACACAGGTGCTCGCAGAGGAGAGCGGGGCAAAGAGTTTGCTGCTCGCGCCGAAGGAAGCGCTTTTGGTGCGCGCCGATGCCTTCCGCATCGACGAAGTGCTCATGAATTACGTGAGCAATGCCTATCATCATGTGAGCGAGGGCGGCGAAGTCAGGCTGAGTCTTCGCGTCGAAGGGGAGCGGGCGCACTGTGAGGTCTTTAACAGCGGAAAACCGATACCGGAGGCCGATTTGGAGCGTGTGTTTGAGAAGTTCTACAAAGTCGACAAGGCGCACACCCGGAAGTACGGCGGGAGCGGAATCGGGCTCTCGATTGTGCGCGCCATTATGACCCAACACAATATGCCCTGCGGCGTGCGAAATGCCGAGAACGGCGTGGTATTTTGGTTTGAACTGCCGCTCGCCCCGACATAAACCACAGGATGTGCTTCCGAAACACTAGATGTGGTGCCTTGCCGAAAAGTCGACACAAACTTGTGTAATTTGCCCATTGCTTTTTGAATCTTGTGAACTCTGACGAGGGTGCAAACGCACTTACTGGAGTTTTCTCGCTCTGTTTCGGCGCTTTGCCATGTTTTCAATTCCAGTCAAGAGCGGTACACTATAGAAGCCCCAATTATGGGGCTTCTGTTTTATTGATACTCCACATCTAGTGGAGATGAACCGTGAAAGAGGGGAACGGGATGGAAACCAAGGTCAGAACCAATGTCATTAAGCGCAACGGCCAGGAAGTGGAGTTTGACATCGAAAAAATCGTGAATGCGATTGAGGCGGCAAACCGCGAGGTGGACAGAATTCACCAGATGAACACCTACCAGATTCAGGCGATTGCGGATAAGATTGCCGCAGAGGTTGCGAACATTAAGCGCGCCGTCAACGTCGAGGACATCCAGGAGATGGTCGAAACCGGCATCATGGAGATGCGCGGCTTTGAGGTTGCGCAGAAGTACATTCGTTACCGCTATAAGAGAAGCCTTGCACGTCATGCGAATACGACGGACGAGGGCATACTCTCCCTGATTGACCAGGCGAACGAGGAAGTGAAGCAGGAGAACTCGAACAAGAACCCGGTCATCAACTCGACCCAGCGCGACTACATGGCGGGAGAAGTCTCGAAGGACCTGACGCGCCGCATTCTGCTCCCCGAGGAGATTGTGAAGGCGCACGAGGAGGGCTTGATTCACTTCCACGACTCCGATTATTACGCGCAGCGCGAGCACAACTGCGACCTCATCAACTTGGAGGACATGTTGCAGAACGGCACCGTGATCAGCGAGACCATGATCGAGAAGCCGCACAGCTTCTTCACGGCCTGCAATGTCACGACCCAGATTGTCGCACAGGTCGCTTCGAACCAGTACGGCGGACAGTCCTTTACGCTCTCGCACCTCGCGCCCTTTGTCGACGTGAGCCGTCAGAAGATTCGCAAGGCGGTTCTGGAGGAGAGAGAACTATGCGGCGAGTCCGCGGACGATGAAATTGTGAATCGCATCACCGAGCGCAGACTGAAAGAAGAGATTCGCAGCGGTATTCAGACCATTCAGTACCAGCTGATTACGCTCATGACCTGTAACGGTCAGGCTCCCTTCGTGACCATGTTCATGTACCTCGACGAGGTTCCGGAGGGCCGCTTAAGAGATGACCTCGCGAGCATCATCCGCGAAGTGCTGCTGCAGAGAATGCGCGGCGTCAAGAACGAGAAGGGTGTCTGGATTACCCCGGCCTTCCCGAAGCTGATCTACGTTCTGGATGAGGACAATATCAGCGAGGATGCGCCGTACTGGGAGCTCACCGAGCTCGCTGCGGAGTGCACCGCGAAGCGTCTCGTGCCGGACTACATCTCGGCGAAGAAGATGAAGGAGTACAAGAACGGCGATGTGTACCCGTGCATGGGTTGCCGCTCCTTCCTGACCCCGGATCTCGAGGGACTCGGCGAGAACGGCGCACACAAGTACTACGGCCGCTTCAACCAGGGCGTCGTGACCATTAACCTCGTCGATGTTGCCTGCTCCTCTTACGGCGATATGGACAAGTTCTGGGAGATACTCGAGGAGAGACTGGAGCTCTGCCACCGCGCGCTGCGCTGCCGCCACGAGAGACTGCTCGGCACCGTCTCCGACGTTGCACCCATACTCTGGCAGCACGGTGCACTGGCGCGCTTACGGAAGGGCGAGACCATTGATAAGCTCCTGTTTGACAATTATTCAACCATCTCGCTCGGCTATGCGGGTCTCTATGAGATGTGCATGCGGATGACGGGCAAGAGCCACACCGACGCGGAAATCGGCCGTCCGTTCGCAATCAAGGTCATGCAGAAGCTGAACGACAAGTGCGCGGAGTGGCGCGAGGCGGAGCGCATCAGCTATTCGATTTACGGAACGCCGATGGAGTCCACGACCTACAAGTTCGCAAAGAGCCTGCAGAAGCGCTTCGGCATCATTCCGGGTGTCACGGACAAGAACTACATCACCAACAGCTACCACGTCCACGTGAGCGAGAAGGTCGATGCCTTCCAGAAGCTCTCGTTTGAGGCGGATTTCCAGAAGCTCTCCCCGGGAGGTGCCATCAGCTATGTCGAGGTGCCGAATCTGCAGAACAATATCCCGGCGGTGCTCTCGATGATGCGTTATATTTACGATCACATCATGTACGCGGAGCTCAACACGAAGAGCGATTACTGCCAGGTCTGCGGCTACGACGGTGAGATTAAGATTCGCGAGAACGAGAACGGCAAATTGATTTGGGAGTGCCCGAACTGCGGCAACCACGATCAGGAGAAGCTCTTTGTCGCGCGGAGAACCTGCGGCTACATCGGCACGCAGTTCTGGAACCAGGGAAGAACGCAGGAGATTCGCGACCGCGTCCTGCATGTCTCGACCGCGAAGCGGGAGGCAGGTTGTAAGAGCGTCGAGGACTGAGAAGTCCGGGAGGAAGAATGAATTACGGACAGGTATTTTATGCGGATACGGCAAATGGCATAGGCGCGCGCATCTCGCTCTTTGTGAGCGGGTGCACGCACCACTGTCCGGGTTGTTTTAACGAGGAGACCTGGGATTTTAATTTCGGCGACCCTTTCACGAGAGAGGTCGAGGACGATATCATTGAGCATCTGCGCCCTCCTATATCGACGGGCTCTCGCTGCTCGGCGGCGAGCCCATGGAGGCGCAGAACCAACGTGCCCTCCTGCCGTTTTTGGAGCGGGTTAAGCACGAGGTGCCGCATGCGACCGTTTGGATATACTCGGGCTATACCTTTGAGGAACTTCTGGACACGGAAAACCGCCGCTGTCATACCGAGGCGACCAGGCGCATCCTGGAGCTCGCGGACATTCTGGTGGACGGCAAGTTCATACTCGCGGAAAAGGACGTGAAACTCCGCTTCCGCGGCAGCAGAAATCAGCGCATTCTGGAACTGAAGGAGAGCCTCAAGGAAAACCGTCCCGTGCACTCGCGCTACGAGAATCCGATCAAACACCATTATTAATTGAATGAATGGACTGCGATAGTATAATCTCATAGGTCAGCGGCCCCTCCCTGTGCTAAAATGAAGCAATCACAGGGAGGGGCTTTTTATATGAAAATCAGTCAGTTATTGAAAGAAAAACAGGTTACACTCTCACTTGAAGTATTTCCGCCGAAGACCTCCGAGAAATACGAGGCGACTGCGGCGAATGCAAAGAAGATAGCGGCACTGCATCCGGACTTCATGTCCGTGACCTACGGCGCGGGCGGCGGCACGGGTGACTTTACGGCGGAAATCGCGGCGGAGATTCAGAACGGCTACGGCGTTCCGACTCTTGCGCACTTGACCTGCGTTTCTTCCTCGCGGGAGCACGTGAGCAAAATGCTTGCGCTCTACAAGGAAAGGGCATTGAGAATATTCTTGCGCTCCGCGGAGATTTACCGCAGGACGGCACGCGCTCGGAAGACTACCGCTATGCGGTACAGTTGATTCGCGATATCAAAGAGAGAGAGGGCGATTTCTTCTGCCTCGGCGGTGCCTGCTATCCGGAGGGACATGTGGAGTGCGAGCACAAGGAGGACGATATTCAGTTCTTAAAGGAGAAGGTGGATGCGGGTCTCGACTTCCTGACAACCCAGCTTTTCTTTGACAACAATATTTTTATAACTTCCTCTACCGCGCGAGGGAGAAGGGCATTTCGGTTCCGATCATCGCGGGCATCATGCCGATTACCAGAGCAGAGCAGTTAAAGCGCTCGGTCGCAATGTCCGGCACGGCGGTGCCGCAGCGCTTCCGCGCGATTGTGGATCGCTTCGGTGAGCGAAAAGAGGCGATGGAGCAGGCGGGTGTCATCTATGCGGCAGAGCAGATTGTGGATCTCATTGCGAACGGCGTGACCCACATCCATGTATACACGATGAACCGCCCGCAGATTGCGGAGCGCATTTTAAACCAGCTCTCGGAGATTGTCGACTGATGGATGCGCGGGAATTGGAACTCGATTACAGCGAGGTGTATCGCTACCTCGGTTACCGAAAGGGAACACCGGAGGGCGAAGTGAAAGAAGTCGTGGAGCGCTGTGTCGGGGAATTGGTGGCGCAGGCGGAGCTACGCTCGGTTGCGCGGCGCTTTCCGCTCGAATTTCTCGGCGAGCAGCGCTTTCGCATCGGCGACATGGAGCTTGAGAGCCGGGCGCTCGCCCGGAACATGCGCGGCTGCGACGAGGCCTATCTCATGGCGGCGACCATAGGGTTTGCGATGGACAGGCTCGCGGCACGCGCATCGGCAATCGGGCGCATGAGCCGGGCTGTCATCTACCAAGCCGCGGGCGCCATGCTGATTGAGAGTTATTGCGACGCACTGAACCGGAAACTCAAGGAAGAAGCGGCTGCGGAAGGGAAATTCCTGCGCCCGCGCTTCTCGCCGGGCTACGGTGATTTGCCGCTCGCAATTCAACCCGAGCTGTTTCGCGTACTCGAAGTGCAGAAGAATACGGGAATTACCCTGACCGAGAGCCTTTGATGATGCCGACCAAGTCGGTGACGGCGCTGATCGGGGTTTCGACGGAAGACTCCCACTGCCTGATTCAGGGCTGTGAGAGCTGCGGAAAAAGAGACTGTAGTTTTCGGAGATAAGAGAGGGAGATCAAAGAGATGGAGAAGAGAGATTTACGTGCCTGTCTCGGCAAGGAGTGGCTCTACTGTGACGGCGGAACCGGCTCCCTCCTGCAGGAAAAGGGCTTAAAGGGCGGAGAACTGCCGGAGCGCTGGAACTTGGAGCGCCCGGAAGATGTGATAGAAATTGCGGAGTCCTACTTCCGCGCGGGCGCCGACATTGTCAATACCAATACCTTCGGCGCAAACCGCCTGCACTATGCGGACAGGGCAGAGCTCGAGCAAATTGTCCGAGCGGGGGTCCGCCATGTAAAAACGGGACTTCAGCGCAGCGGCCGTACGGACGGTTTTGTCGCGCTGGACTTGGGCCCGACCGGCCGCCTCTTAAAGCCGATGGGCGATCTCGCCTTTGAGGAATGCGTCGAGATATTCGCGGAAGTGGTGCGCTGGGGCAGGGATGAGGGCGCGGATCTCGTGCTGATCGAGACCATGTCCGACGCGATGGAGGCAAAGGCTGCGGTGCTGGCCGCAAAGGAAAACTCGGATCTCCCTGTCTTTGTCACAACGGTCTTTGACGAGAAGGGGAAGATGCTGACCGGCGGCACGGTGGAGAGCGTCACCGCGATGCTCGAGGGACTCCGGGTCGACGCGCTCGGCGTAAACTGCGGCCTCGGCCCGCTGCAGCTCTACCCGATTGTGAAACAGCTCCGCGAAGTCTGCTCGCTTCCCATCATTGTAAATCCGAATGCCGGACTGCCGCATGCGAAGGACGGCGTGACCTACTACGATCTCGGCGCGGCGGACTTCGCCGCGGAGATGAAGAAAATTGCGGAGCTCGGTGTCCACGTGCTCGGCGGCTGCTGCGGCACCACGCCGGAGCACATTCGCCTCGAAATCGAAGCGACGCGCGCCCTTCCGTTTGAAGCGCCGGTAAAAAAGCATCGCGCCGTGGTCTCTTCGTTCTCGCAGACGGTAGAGCTCGGCAAGCGCCCCATCATCATAGGCGAGCGCATCAACCCGACCGGCAAGAAGCGTTTTAAAGAGGCGCTCCGAACGGGCGATATCGAGTACATCTTGGAGCAGGGCATAGAGCAGGAAGAAGCGGGCGCCGATATGCTGGATGTGAACGTGGGTCTTCCGGAAATCAACGAGCCGGAGATGCTGGAGACGGTGATGACCAGACTCCAGGGTGTCACGGCACTGCCGCTCCAGCTCGACACGACAAATTTGGAGGCATTGGGAGCGCGGCCTTCGTCTCTACCACGGCAAGGCCATGATTAACTCCGTAAACGGCAAGGAGGAGAGCCTTGAGACCGTACTCCCGCTGGTCGCCAAGTACGGCGGCGTGGTGGTGGGTCTTGCCCTCGATGAAGAGGGAATTCCTGAGGATGTCGAGGGGCGCATGCGCGTCGCGAAGAAGATTTACGCGCGCGCGGCGGAGTACGGCATTCCGCCCGAGGACATTATCATCGACGGCCTCGCGATGACCATCTCGACCGACGACAACTCGGCCAATGTGACCCTTTGAGGTGCTGCGCCGCGTCCGGGATGAGCTGCACGGGCACTCGATCCTCGGTGTCAGCAATATTTCTTTCGGTCTGCCGCAGCGAGAGCTGATCAACAGCTTTTTCTTTGCGCTTGCGATGAAGAGCGGACTCTCCTGCGCGATTATCAATCCGAACAACGAGGCAATGATGGCGGCCTACCGCTCTTACCTCGCGCCTCGGGACTCGACCGGCAGTGCCAGGGCTATATCGCGGAATATGCGGGCAAGAGCAATATATTTGCGGGCAAGGGGCTATGGCGGCATCCGGCGCCCCGGCACAGCCGAGGGGCGGCGGTGCGGAGCTCCCGGAGGGCATGGAGGCTTCCCCTCATCGATGCCATTCGCTTCGGCCTCGGCGAGAAGGCGCGGGAGGAGACCACGCGCCGCATTGCGGAGGGGGAAGCGCCGCTCGACATTGTGAATCAAGAGCTCATTCCCGCCCTCGACGTGGTGGGCAAAGGCTTTGAAAAAGGGCACGCTCTTCCCTGCCGCAGCTTCTCATGGCCGCGGAGGCGGCGAAGGCCGCCTTTGAGGTGGTCAAGCAGTCCATGAGCGGCACGGCGCGAAAGGAGCGCGGCAGCGTGATTCTCGCGACCGTGAAGGGAGATATCCACGACATCGGCAAGAACATTGTTAAGGTGCTCATGGAGAACTACGGCTACAAGGTCTATGACCTTGGCCGCGATGTGCCGGCGGAGGCCATCTTAGAGACCGCGCTCAAGCACGATGTGAAACTGGTGGGGCTCAGTGCGCTGATGACGACGACTGTTGTCAATATGGAGGCGACCATCAAGCTGCTCCGCGAGAAAAAGCCGGACGCAAAGGTCGTGGTCGGCGGCGCCGTCATGACCAAGGAGTACGCGGACGATATCGGTGCGGACTGCTACGCGAAAGAAGCCATGGACACCGTGAGCTACGCGGATACGCTGTTCCCGGAAACATAAAGAAAGAGCGAGACAGCAAGGAGAGAAGCTATGTCTTTATTGCAACCGAAGGGGAGATACTCGCATTCAATCATAAGAGAGCCTGCGGACTCTGGCTGATTGCGGTGTCACTGGTGATTTTTTTGCGGCCGCGCTGATCGGCGGAAAAACAAATCATCAATATGCCGGTGTTCAGCCTGGGCTATATCACAGCATTTTTCTCTATCAATGCGAATAAAAGTCTTCTGAAGCGTTTCTCAGACGGCCCCTCGAGTCCGTTCCAAAGAAAGGTGGGATTTTACGCAGTCATTTCGCTGTTTGTGCTGATGTCCCTGTTCGGCGGACCGTATTTCGCAAGCGAAAACTGGAGACGCATCTGGCTCGGCGCCTTACTCGCCACCGCGCTTCATTTCCTGCCTTTTTATTATGTGCACGGGAAATCGATGCTTGTTCTGAGTCTCGTTTCTACGGTGAATATTGCGCTCGGATATGCCTTTCCGGAACTTCCGCTGGTCTGCACCGCTTATGCGGATGCGGCAATTAAACTCGGTTTCGGCGTATATCTCTTTTGCTTCTCGAAGCCGTCGAAGCAAAGCTAAAGTGATGGGACAAAGAGAGTCGGTAAAAAAGACAGGGCGAATCAAAGGATGGAAATACAAAAGGCAGAGCGAATTCGCCCTGCCTTTTTTCGTTTGGTGCACCTGATTTACTTCGTGCCGAAGATGCGGTCGCCCGCGTCGCCGAGACCCGGGAGAATGTAGGCATGCTCGTTCAACTGGCGGTCTAAGTGCCCCACATAAATCTGGATGTCGGGATGCGCTTTCTGAAGGCGCTCCAAGCCTTCCGGCGCTGCGATGATGCACATGAACTTGATTTTCTTGCCGCCGTGCTGCTTGATCATACGAATGGCATCGCAGGCGGAACCGCCGGTTGCGAGCATGGGGTCTGTGACCACAATGGTGCGCTCTTCAATCGGCGTGGGGAGTTTGCAGTAGTATTCAACCGGCTCGTGAGACTTCGGATCGCGGTACAGACCGATATGGCCTATCTTAGCGGTAGGAACCAGAGCCTGAATGCCGTTAACCATGCCGAGACCTGCGCGGAGTATCGGCACGACCGCCATCTTTCTGCCGGCAATGACCGGCGAAGGCGTGCGTTCAAGCGGGGTCTCGACCTCAATATCCTCGGTCTCCAAATCCGCAAGGGCCTCGTAGCCCATCAGCATGCTGATCTCCTCGACCAGGCTGCGGAATTCGTTGGTTCCGGTCGTCTTGTCGCGGAGACGGGTAATCTTATGCTGTACCAGCGGGTGGCGGTTCACAAATACTTCTCCCATGTATAGACCTCCTGTCATGGTTGTCTGATGCTTTCTAACGCTTATGCTTTCAGTCATTTTAGCACGGCACACAAGCGGTGACAATGAGAGTTCCGATGTGCTATACTGAAAGCCGTGAACGGAGGTTTTTATGCTGCGTGAAGATAAGATACGTCTGATGCATGAAATCGCAAAATACGAGAAGAGTGCAGACGAATGGGAGCGTCCCGCGAAAGAATATTTTCGAGGGGACTATATCGGCATGCACCTTTTGCAGTCTTTTTTGAGTTTTACTCTGAGCTATGCGCTGATACTCGGTATCGTATCGCTCTATCACTTAGAACATATTTTAAAATGCGGTCAATGTATTGATTGTGTTCCGCTTTGTTCTGCGCTGCGTCGTGGCGTATGTGGTCGGTCTCTTGCTGTTTGAAATCCTGACTTACATTGTGTTCCGGCGGCGCTACGACAAATCGGCGGCGAGGCGCACGGAACATCTGCGCTGCTTGAATCGCCTTAAAAAAGCGCTATGACACCGAGGAGAGAATCAAGGAACTCGCAAAGGAGGAGGGCGCGAATGCTTAATTTGTTTGTGTTTCGCGAGAAACTGCGTGCATGTTATGCGCGCTTTGGGGAATATCATTGTTCCCGTCCTGCATTTTTTTCGACGGCGCTGCTTGCGCTTGTGCTGCTGAACAACGGCATGGGCTACGAGCGGCGCCTCCGTGCGCCGGTCGCTGTGCTGCTCATTTCGCTGCTCGGCCTTTTTGCCCTGGGGCGGTATCTGCGTGGTGCTCGGCATCGCGGTGCTTCTCCATATTTTTTTGCGGTCTCGGCGGAATTTGCGCTGATCACGCCTCGCCTTTCTCCTGGTACTCGCGCTGCTCTACTACGGCTTTTCCCCGCGGGACAGCGTCATTCTCATTCTGACGCCGATGCTCTTTGAGTTGAAGCTTCCGTATCTCCTGCCCATCCTGGTGGGACTCGGCGGTTCGGTGTTCTCGGTGATTCCGCTCTCCGGCGGCATTGTCCTCTACTACATCATCAACTATGTACACAACAACGCGGCGCCGCTTACAAACGGGGAGTCCGTGGATGTCGCGCAGAAGTACCTGCAGATGCTGAACGGCGTTCTGCTCGATAAGACGCTGATTCTCTATCTGCTGGCATTCTCGATTTCGCTGCTGGTGGTCTGGTGTGTGCGGAGACTGTCTATGGATTATGCCTGGGACGCAGGTATACTTGCGGGCATACTCACCATGCTCTTTGTGTTTTTTCTCGGGAATTTCTGGTACGGTGTCGGTGTCAATATCGTGCCTCTGCTCTTAGGGCTCGTGCTCGCGGGTCTGCTCGCCGAACTTTACCGCTTTCTGGTATTCAGCGTCGACTATACGCGAACGGAGTACTCCCAGTTCGAGGACGATGACTACTACTATTATGTAAAGGCGGTGCCGAAGATCACGGTCGCGGCGCCGGAGCCCAAAACGCAGACAATCAACACGCCGAAGCGCTCGAGACGAAGCGCGGACGAAGGCGAGACGAAGAGGTAGGCCATGCAGCTGTTCTTTCAGAATTTGAGCGCGGGAATGGAGTTTTTGCCGCGGCTCTCGCTCACGGGCATCATTGAGATTTGCATTATATCCTGGATGACCTATGCGTTTTTGACCTGGGTCATGGACACAAAGGCGTGGATACTGCTCCGCGGACTCTTGCTGATTGTCGCCTTTGTCGGCTTTTGTACCCTCTTTCATCTGGACACCATACTCTGGTTGCTCGGTCAGATTACGACCATAGCCGTGACGGCGCTGATCATCATCTTCCAGCCGGAGCTCCGCTCCGCGCTCGAGCAGCTTGGAAACCGGAATATTCTCTCTTTCTTAAACGGACTGATGGGAGAGAGCGGATCCGCCTCTTCGTTCACCGAGCACACGGTCAATGAGTTGGTCCGCGCCTCGTTTGAGATGGGCAAGGTAAAGACCGGTGCGCTGATGGTCATCGAACAGAAGATTTCCCTGAACGACATTGTGCGCACCGGCATCGACATCGACGGGATTGTCTCAAATCAGTTGCTCATCAACATTTTTGAGCACAACACGCCCCTTCACGACGGCGCGGTTGTGATACGCGGCAACACCATTGTCTCGGCGACCTGTTATCTGCCGCTTTCCGACAGCATGCGAATTTCGAAGGATCTCGGAACCCGGCACCGCGCGGCCATCGGCGTCAGCGAGGCGACCGATGCCGTGACGATTGTGGTATCCGAGGAGACCGGACGCGTCAGTGTTGCGCGGGCAGGGAGACTCGAGGTCATGGCAACGCCCGAGGACCTGCGAGAGCTCCTCTTATCGCTGATTGTGTATGGGACGGAAAGCAAGCACTTTGCCTTTAACGGATGGAACTTCCTGAAGGGAAAAGAGAAGCATGAAAAAGATAATACTCAGTAATTGGCGCTTTAAGCTGATTTCTCTCCTGGTGGGTTTTGTCATCTGGATTCTGCTCGTGAACATCTCGAATCCGGAGGTGGTTCGGACCAAGACGGTGCCGCTCACGGTTCTGAACGAGAGTGTTTTGACACGCGCCGGAAAAACCTACACGCTGCCCAATTCCGACAGCGTCACGGTGAGCTATCAGGTGAGAACCAGAGACGCCTATAAAATTCAGGCGGAAGATTTCCGCGCAACCGTGGACCTCGAGAATCTCTACGACATCACGGGCGCTGTCCCGGTTATGGTCGAAGTGGTCGGCAATCGCGATCTGATCGGCGGTATGCCGACGGCGCGCCCGGGTGTGATTCGCGTGGACACGGAGAATGTGCAGAACAAGGTATTCTCGCTCGACACCCATGAAGAAGGGGAGCCGGCGAGCGGTTATGAGGTGGGCGCCGTCACGCTCAGTTCGCGTTCGGTGCGCGTCAGCGGACCGGAGTCCGAGGTGGGACGTATTTCTTCGGTCGGCGTTCGCATTCCGGTTTCGGACGCGACGGAGAGTTTCTCCGGCACGGCACCCGTTATCTACTACGATGCAAACGGCAATGAGATTTCGCTGAGCGACGAGCGTCTCACCGTGGATCCGAAGGAGGTGGAGTACGAAGTCTCGATGTTGCGCGGCAAGAGCCTGACACTGAGTTTCCAGACCTCGGGCGAGCCGGCGGCAGGCTTCAATATGACCGGCATCGAGAGTGCGGTTCGCGCGATTCCGGTGACTTCGGCGGACACGACTCTCTTGAATAAGACCACCGAACTCAGCATCCCGGCCTCCGCCCTCAATATCGAAGGTGCGCGAGAGGACAAGGTTTTCCAAATCGATGTGGCGAACTATTTGCCGAGCGGCATCACGGCCACCGGCAACACCGCCGTTACCGTGACGGTCAAAATTACACCGACCACGGACCGGAACTTCACACTGGGGCTGAACAGCGGCATTTCTCTTCGCGGCGCGAAGTCCCAGTACCGCTATTCCATGACCCCCGAGACGGTTTCGGTCTCGGTTCAGGGCCTCGCAACCGATCTCTTAAATATGAACACGGCTTCTCTCGGCGCTTATGTCGAAGTCGCTTCTCTCGGCGAAGGCGTGCATCTCATTCCGCTGCATGTGACACTCCCGAAGGGGGTCACGGCAACCTCCGTTCCGGAAGTTACGATTACCGTGAGCTCAGGTGAGACAGAGTCCCGCCAGAGCACGGAGAGCAGCAGTGAGAGCGAGAGCAGCTCGGGGAGCGAGAGCGGTGCGGAGAGTCGAAGTGCGGAGAGCGGCAGCAGCGCCTCCGCGACAAGCGCGGCGGAACACAGCACAGGCGAGAGCAGCAGCGGAAGCACGGAGGAGACGCCGTGATCGTATACTTCCTCTGCTATTCGGCAGCGGTGCTCTTTGCGAGAACACAATATTATTTGCTCTCCGGAACAGCGCTGCTATTTGCAGCGCTTGTTCTCTTTTGGCGGGAAAAGCGGAGAAACGGCGGCAGAGTGAACCTCTTGGCCCTCTTTTCCCTTTCTTTTGTGGGCGGAGAGGGAATATCCTGCTTAAAACTCTCGTACTTGCAGGGGCCTTGGGCGTGGCAGACCTTCGCGGCCTTCTTTCTCGCCTATTCGGCCTTTCGCCTCGCTTTTCGCTTTGCGAGCGGGACCGGCCTTCGGGGCGGGAGACAGCGGGAGGGCAGACTCGCGGGGATACGTGAAGAGCGCCTCTTCTTTGCCGTAATCGGCCTAAGCCTTAGCTTCGTTTGCGGCCTTTTTAATCGAGGCGCGTATCTTGGGCTTTGTACCCTTTTTGGTGCGCCATATGCCGCACGCCTACTCCTATTTTCATGTGAGCGGTCTTCACTATCTCACGGTCTCCTGTGTGCTGGTGCCTTCTCTCGCCTTGATTTACCGGACCGCAGTGCGACACAGGGGGCGCGCGGAAACGGTCGCGGTGGCAGGCGCGGTGATTCTCTCTCTTTTGATTCCCGTGCTCTGTGTGTCCCGCTTTCAGCTCCTGCTCGCGGTTCTGATGGCGGCCTTTACCTGGCTCACGCTCCGGCGGGACCCCATCCCCGGCCCGCTCGCTGTACTCGGCTTCGCTCTTTTGCTCGCTGCCTACGGCATCCTCAGCATGGCGCGGGGACACAGTGTCTCCTATTTAAACGGCATCTTTGAGATGAAGCGTCATTTTCCGATCTTTGTGAGTCAGCCCTACATTTACATTGCGAATAACTATGACAATGTAAACTGTCTGATTCGCGAGCTCCCGCAACACAGCTTCGGTCTTAAAATGCTGTTTCCGTTGATTGCGCTCAGCGGACTCAAATTTCTTCGCCCGGAGCTAACGGCCTTCCCGCTCTATGTGACCAAGACCGAGCTCACGACCGTCACCCTGATTTATGACGCCTGGTACGACTTCGGCATACTCGGGGTGGTTGCGTTTTGCGCTCTCTTGGGATTTGTCGCGGCGCGCTTAGAAAAGAAACTCAGAGAACAGCACAGTCCGGTCTTCTGTATGTTCTATGCGCAGTTTTCGATTTATATCATGTTATCGTTTTTCACGACCTGGTTTTCAAATCCTGCGACCTGGGTGTATTTCCTGGAGACCGGACTGATCGCTTGGTTCATCGGAGGAAAAAGACAATGGGGATGATTTCAAGGCAGATGCAGGCTATGCTCGGACAGAATTCCGTGATTCGGGCGATGTTTGAGGAGGGAGAGCGTCTTCGCGCGGAGTACGGCAGCGACAAGGTCTATGACTTTAGCCTAGGGAACCCGAATGTGCCTGCGCCGCCACGTGTCGAGCAGGCAATGCGCGAGGTGATAGACGAGGAGCCGAGTGTTATGGTGCACGGCTACATGAATAACGCAGGTTTCCCCGATGTTCGGAAAGAACTCGCGCTGACCGTATCTTGGCAGTCGGAAGAACGCTATAGGGCCGACCAATTCATCATGACAACGGGTGCGGCGGCAGCTTTGAACATCCTATTAAAGACTATCTTAAACCCGGGAGATGAGGTGCTGAGCTTTAAGCCCTATTTCTCGGAGTACAAGAACTATGTCGAGAACTACGGAGCTGTGCTCAAGTTGGTTGCGACCGACCCCGAGACGTTTCTCCCGGATCTCGATGCGCTCCGCGCGGCAATCGGCGAAAAGACGCGGGCCCTCATCCTGAACTCGCCGAATAACCCGAGCGGTGTCATTTACTCCGAGGAGCTGCTCCGCGGGATACAGGCAGTGCTCGCGGAAAAGGAGAGGGAATTCGGAAACTGCATCCTCGTAATCTCGGACGAACCCTATCGCGAACTCGTCTATGACGGGGCCAAAGTCCCGTGGGTGCCTAAGATTATGCCCCATGCGGCGGTGGTCTACTCGTATTCCAAGACCCTTTCGCTGCCGGGCGAGCGCATCGGCTGGCTGCTTCTGCCGGACAGCATACCGGAGTCCCGCGATATCTACCGGGCGGCGGTCATCGCGAACCGCATTTCCGGCTTTGTGAACGCGCCTTCTTACATGCAGCGCGTACTGAAGCGCGCGCACTTATTCCACTCGGATTTTTCGGTCTACGCGCGGAACCGTGCCTTATTGCTCAAGGAGCTTCCGGCCATGGGCTATCACTTGGTAAAGCCCGAGGGGGCATTTTATCTGCTCTTAAAGGCGCCGAACGGAGACGATGCGGCGTTTGCGGCAAAATTAAAAGAGGAGCGCATTCTGACCGTGCCCTGCACGAGCTTTGCGTGCCCGGGCTATGTGCGCCTCGCGTACTGTGTCGCGGAGACGACGGTCCAAAATGCGCTCCAAGGATTCCGGAATGTTGCCGGATATTATCGGGAGCAGGGGTTACTTTGATTCGGAGGAAGCGGAATTGCTTTCGGTGGCAGCGGCGGCTTCTTTTTCTGCCTGAGCCGCTTCGCGGCGGGCCTTCGCTTCTTCACGGGCTTTGGCCTCTTTTTCGCGGCGCTTCTTTCCGAAGTGAATCAGCAGAAGAACCAGGATGAGGACAGGAATCCAAATCGGGGAGAGGCCGAGCAGCAGGACCAAAACGGTGGTGCAAAGTTCTACGCCGAAGTAGGCGCTGTTCTTAAAGCCTGTTTTGACGCGCTGCAGGAAGCTGTCGCTCTGTACGGTGCGGAACTCGCGCACTTCCATGACGTAGAGGTTTACGGTCGAATAGCTGACAGAATTATCGAAGTGACGAAGCTGAGATTCGTAGGATTCCAGCTGGGAGTCGATCTCGCCGATGCGCTGCTGTATCGAAAGTATGGCTTCGGTCGATGCCGCCTGAGAAAGCAGTTCATAGAGGCGATCCCGTTCGGCGGTCAGCGCATGCTTGCGGCTCTCCACATCTGTATACTCGAGCGTCACATCCTGCACATAGCTGTTCTCCGAGAGCACATTGCCGCTCTCTTTGAGCTTCTGCACATAGGCCGCAAGTTTATCTTCGGGGATGCGCGCCGTAAAGCTCGCGGAGCGCGACTTATCGATGGCATCGTAGGAGGAGCCGTTCATCGAGGAACTCTCGAAATAGCCCTCTGCTCCCGTGGTCGCAGTGTTCAGCTCTTTGAGGAAAGCGTCCAGATCGCGCGTTTCCATGTCGAGACTCACGGTTGTGACCAGTTTTTGTCCTTCTTTCGCGCCCCGCGTGAGGGTAATGAGGTCGCTGCCGGCGGCGCTGCCGTCGTAAGTATCATAGGACTTGGCCTCGGACACAGCCATCGTCTCGTTTTGGGCAGCGCTCTTTGCGACGTAGGAGGAATCCCGGTCGCTTGAACTCTCTTGCATGCCGCAGGAAGCGAGCGAGAGGGAGAGCAGCGTAATCGGAAGAAGCAGAAAATGTCGTTTCATCGTCAGTCCTTTCCGCTTGCGTTTGGCAAGCTTTGAAAATGCGCTGGATGTAGTCGGTTCTTATTGTTTATATTGTAGCGAAAACGGCGGAAGAAAGCCATATGAGAGGAAGTGTTCACATGAAATTCACAAAGATGCAGGGGCTCGGCAACGACTATGTCTATATCGACTGCTTTTCGGAGCGGGTCGAGAATCCGGAGGCGCTTGCGGTCCGCATTGCCGACCGCCACTTCGGCGTGGGCGGTGACGGTCTGATTCTGATTTGCCCCTCGGAAATTGCGCCGGTTCGCATGCGCATGTTTAACGCGGACGGTTCCGAGGGAAAGATGTGCGGAAACGGCGTGCGCTGTGTGGCGCGCTATGCGTTTGACCACGGTCTGGTGAAGACAAGACGCTTCGCGGTCGAGACCGGTGCGGGACTCCGTGAGGCAGAGGTCTCAGAGCGTGAGGTCAGCATCGACATGGGCGAAGTGAAACTCGACGGCGAACTTGTCGAGCCGATTACGGTGGACGGGAAAAATACGAGCATGACGCCGGTCAATGTGGGAAATCCGCATGCGGTCTACTTGGTGGACAGTTTGGAGGCGCTGCGGGGCCTGAATCTCAACGAAATCGGCCCGGCCTACGAACATCACCCGCGCTTTCCGGAGGGCGTGAATTCGGAATTCCTCTATATCGAGAGTCCGGAAAAGCTTCACATGCGGGTTTATGAGCGCGGCAGCGGAGAAACTTTGGCCTGCGGCACGGGCGCAACCGCGGTTGCCTTTGCGGCGATGGAGCGTGGCCTCGCAGCCGAGCGCGTCACGGTGGAACTGCTCGGCGGCAGCTTACAACTCGAGCGCCTTGCAAACGGACATTTCTGCATGACGGGCCCGGCGGTCGAAGTCTTTCTCCGGTTGCTATTTCTCAGAGTGACAGCGGGCTCCTTTTTTGCTATAGTAGGTCGGAAGAAAATGGCGCATTGGGCTCAGAACTATAGAAAGGATTGCAGATGAAAGCGTATCTTTTACTGGAAGACGGCACACTGTTTACCGGGAGAAGCATAGGTGCAGTCAAGGAAGTGGTGAGTGAAATTGTCTTCAACACCTCCATGACCGGCTATCTCGAAGTGCTGACGGACCCGAGCTATGCGGGGCAGGCAGTTGTAATGACGTATCCGCTGATTGGAAACTACGGCGTGTGTCGCGAGGACATGGAGTCGGGGCGCGCATGGCCGGATGCCCTGATTGTCCGCGAGCTCGCGGAGCTCGCATCGAACTTCCGGAGCCGCGAGACCCTGCAGCAGTTCCTGGTTGCGGAGAATGTGCCCGGCATTGAGGGCATCGATACCCGCGCACTGACCAAGCTCCTTCGGGAGCGCGGCACCATGAACGGCTTTCTGACCACGAATCCGGATTTTGACCGCGAAGACGCTCTGCGGCGGATGAAGGAGTATCAGGTGCTCGACGCCGTGGCCCGTGTGAGTTGCAAGGAAAAGTATGTGATTCCCGGCAAGGGGAAAAAGGTTGCGATTATCGACTGCGGCATTAAGCGCAACATGCTCCGCGAACTCAGCGCGCGCGGCCTGGAACTCACGGTATGGCCGCAGGATGCGCGCGCGGAGGATATACTCGCGGAAAAGCCGGACGGTATTTTCCTGACGAACGGCCCCGGCGATCCCGCGGAAAATGTCGGGCTGATTCGGGAAATCAAAAAACTTTACGACACGGATATGCCCATATTCGCAATCTGCCTCGGACATCAGCTCATGGCGCTCGCGACCGGTGCGAAGACCTATAAGATGAAGTACGGTCACCGCGGCGGCAACCATCCGGTGCGGGATCTGGTGAGCGGAAGAGCCTATATCTCCTCGCAGAACCACGGCTATGCGGTCGATGACAAGAGCCTTGACCCGAAGGTTGCGGAGACGCGCTTTGTGAACGTCAACGACGGCACGAACGAAGGTCTCGCTTACTGCGGCAAGAACATTCTGACCGTGCAGTTCCACCCCGAGGCTTGTCCGGGACCTCACGATACCTCGTATCTCTTTGACCGCTTTCTTGAAATGATGGAGGTGCAGCATGCCTAAGAATCCGGAAATCAAAAAAGTATTGGTGATCGGCTCCGGCCCTATCATCATCGGACAGGCGGCGGAGTTTGACTATGCGGGCACCCAGGCCTGCCGTGCGCTCCGCGAAGAGGGCATAGAGGTTGTGCTCTTAAACTCGAACCCGGCGACCATCATGACGGACAAGGACATTGCGGACCATGTCTACATCGAGCCGCTGACGGTTGAGGTATTGGAGCGCCTGATTATAAAGGAAAAGCCGGACTCCGTGCTGCCGACCCTCGGCGGACAGGCGGGCCTCAATCTCGCGATGGAGCTTGAGGAGAGAGGCTTCTTTGCGGCGAACAATGTCCGCCTGATCGGCACCACGGCGCTGACCATCAAGAAGGCGGAGGACAGAGAACTCTTTAAGGAGACCATGGAAAAGATCGGCGAGCCGGTCGCGGCGTCGAAGGTCGTCGAGAATGTCGAGGACGGCATCGCGTTTGCCGAGGAAATCGGCTATCCGGTCGTGCTGCGCCCGGCATATACGCTCGGCGGCAGCGGCGGCGGCATCGCGGAGGATCGACGTGCCCTCGTTGAGATACTGCAGAACGGTCTCCGCCTCTCCCGCGTGGGACAGGTGCTTGTGGAGCGCTGCATAGCGGGTTGGAAAGAAATTGAGTACGAGGTCATGCGCGACGGCGCGGGCAACGTGATCACGGTCTGCAACATGGAGAACTTGGATCCGGTCGGCGTGCACACGGGTGACTCGATTGTGGTTGCGCCCTCCCAGACCCTCGGCGACAAGGAGTATCAGATGCTCCGCAGCTCCGCGCTCAACATCATCACCGAGCTCGGCATCACCGGCGGCTGCAACGTGCAGTACGCGCTGAATCCGAACAGCTTCGAGTACTGTGTCATTGAGGTGAACCCGCGTGTCAGCCGTTCTTCGGCCTCGCTTCGAAGGCGACCGGCTACCCGATTGCAAAGGTCGCGGCGAAGATTGCGCTCGGCTACACCCTGGATGAGATCAAGAACGCGGTGACCAAGAAGACCTACGCTTCCTTCGAGCCCATGCTCGACTACTGCGTGGTCAAGATGCCGCGTCTTCCCTTTGATAAATTTATTACGGCAAAGCACACGCTCGGCACGCAGATGAAGGCGACCGGTGAGGTCATGGCCATCTGCACGAACTTTGAGGGCGCGCTCATGAAGGCAATACGTTCGCTCGAGCAGCACGTGGACAGCCTGATGAGCTATGACTATGCGTCCCTCGACGACGACGAGCTCCAGAGAGAGTTGCGCGTGGTCGACGATCGCCGCATCTGGGTCATCGCAGAGGCGTTGCGCCGCGGCTTCTCTTACGACGATATCTTCGCGCTGACAAAGATAGATCGCTGGTTCATCCATAAGCTGGACCGCCTGGTCCGCATGGAGGCAGAGCTCCGCAGAAGACCGCTGACCGAGGAGCTGCTCCGCGATGCGAAGCGCTTTGAGTTCCCGGATCACGTGATTGCGGCGCTCAGCGGCAAGACCGAGGCCGAGGTCAAGGCAAAGCGCGCGGAATTCAAGATTTACCCGGGCTTTAAGATGGTCGATACCTGCGCGGCGGAGTTTGCGGCGGAGACCCCGTACTACTACAGCATCTACGACGGTGAAAATGAGGCGGAGGAGACGAAGCCGAAGAAGAAGGTTCTGGTGCTCGGCTCCGGCCCGATTCGCATCGGCCAGGGCATTGAGTTCGACTTCTGCTCGGTGCACTGCACCTTCACCTTCCGGAAAGAGGGCTATGAGACCATCATCGTCAACAACAACCCGGAGACGGTCTCGACCGACTTTGACATTGCGGACAAGCTCTACTTTGAGCCCCTGACCCCGGAGGATGTCGAAGCGATTGTGAACTTTGAGAAGCCGGACGGCGCGGTTGTGCAGTTCGGCGGACAGACCGCAATCAAGCTGACCGAGGCGCTCATGAAGATGGGCGTTCCGATTCTCGGCACGGCTGCGGAGGATGTCGACGCGGCCGAGGACAGAGAGCGCTTTGACGCCATCCTCCAGGAGACGGGCATTCCGCGCGCGGCGGGCGGCACGGTCTTTACGGCGGAAGAGGCAAAGGAGATTGCACACCGCCTCGGCTATCCGGTGCTGGTGCGTCCCTCTATGTGCTCGGCGGCGCCGGCATGCGCATCGCGATTTCGGACCACGACATCGACGAGTACATCGGTGTCATCAACCGCTATGCACAGGAGCATCCGATTCTGGTCGACAAGTATATTCAGGGCATTGAGGTTGAGGTCGATGCGGTCTGCGACGGCAAGGATATCCTGATTCCGGGTATCATGCAGCACATTGAGCGCACCGGCATTCACTCCGGTGACTCGATTTCGGTCTACCCGGCGCAGTCGCTCTCCGAGACCGTGAAGGAGAAGATTGTCGACTACTCCGAAAAGCTCGCGCGTGCGCTGCACGTGAAGGGTATGATCAACATTCAGTTCATCGCGAAGGGCGAGGAAGTCTATGTGATTGAGGTGAACCCGCGCTCCTCGCGCACCGTTCCCTATATTCGAAGGTCACGGGCATTCCGATCATTCCGCTCGCAACCCGCGTGATTTGCGGTCACGGCATCCGTGAACTGGGCTATGAGCCGGGTCTCCAGAAGGAGGCGGATTACATTGCGGTCAAGATGCCTGTCTTCTCGTTTGAGAAGATTCGCGGCGCCGACATCAGCCTCGGACCGGAGATGAAGTCGACGGGCGAGTGCCTCGGCATCGCGAAGAGCTTTAACGAGGCGCTCTACAAGGCCTTCCAGGGTGCCGGCGTGAAGCTCCCGAAGTATAAGAACATGATCATTACCGTTCGCGATGAGGACAAGGCGGAAATCGCGCCGATCGCAAAGCGCTTTGAGGCGCTCGGCTACCGCATCTTCTCGACCCGCGGCACGGCGAAGGTATTAAAGGAGGCCGGCATCAAGGCACTCGAAGTGAGAAAGCTTGAGCAGGAGCATCCGAACATTCTGGATCTCATCCTGGGCCACGAGATGGACCTGGTTATCGACACGCCGCCGGAGGGCGCGGACCGCGAGAAGGACGGCTTTGAGATTCGCAGAAATGCGGTCGAGACCGGGGTCAATGTGCTGACGGCGCTCGACACCGCGGAGGCCCTCGCAACTGCGCTCGAGCAGAAGGCAGAGGAACTCACACTGATTGATATCGCGTCGCTCTGACGCGCATCCTTGCCCCGCCGCTTTGGCGGGGCAAGTTGTCTATGAGGAGAAGCCATGCGCACAATCATACTATCGGACATCCACGGTGAGGCGGAGACACTCTGCGGTATGCTGGAGGAGTTGAATTTCGATCCGGCCACAGAGGAACTGGTGGTGCTCGGAGACGCCCTCGACTACGGAACTTCCCCGGCGGAGACCTACATTGCCCTCCGTAACCTTGCGGAACAGATGGAGAAGCGTTTTTGTATACATTCGCGGCGAGCACGAACAGATGCTCCTCGATGCCCCTGCTCTTAACAAGGGGACAGATTGCAAACGGCCTGCTGTGGAAGCAGAACGGCGGCAAGGAGACGCTTGAATCCCTGCAGGAGAGAAAGCTCTCTCCCGGAAAGACCGCGCTCTGGTTGAAGGACAATACCCGAACTTGGTATGAGTGCCAAGACTTCATTGCCGTGCATGCGGACATTGCGGATGAGGTCATCTGGAACAACGAGCAGGAGACCTTTCTCTGGGGGAATCGCTGTATCGAAGAAAACAACTACGCGGGTAAGCTCACAGTCTTCGGGCATCACCGTGTCGACTGCCCGACCTATTTGGACGGCAGCGGCGTCGAGAGTCGCTTTCACCCGAATTACGGCACCTGGTTTCAGCTGCCGCGCAGGGGGGCGATCGCGCTGGACACGGGCTGCGGCGAGGAAAACGGCTCCCTCACGGCGATGATAATCGAGAACGGCATGATGCGCTTTGAGAGAATGTAAGCGCCGTGGTATACTGAAACCATCTATGATTTTGAAAGAGGAGAAGAAGAGATGAATTGCTACGATGAGCTCAAAGCCCGCGGGCTGATTGCACAGGTGACCAACGAGGAAGAGGTGAGCCGCCTCGTAAACGAGGGCAAGGCGACCTTCTATATCGGCTTTGATCCGACCGCGGACAGTCTGCATGTAGGGCACTTTATGGCGCTCTGCCTGATGAAGCGCCTCCAGATGGCGGGCAATCAGCCGATTGCTCTGGTCGGCGGCGGCACGGGTATGATCGGAGATCCCTCCGGCAGAACCGATATGCGCAGCATGATGACCATCGAGCAGATTGACAGCAACTGCGAGAGCTTTAAGCGGCAGATGTCCCGCTTCATCGAGTTCGGCGAGGGCAAGGCGAGAATGGTGAACAATGCCGACTGGCTTCGGAACTTGAATTACATCGAGTTTATCCGCGACATAGGTCCCCATTTCTCGGTCAACAATATGCTCCGCGCGGAGTGCTATAAGAACCGCATGGAGAAGGGACTCTCTTTCCTCGAGTTTAACTATATGCTCATGCAGGGCTATGACTTCTACGAGCTCTTTCAGCGCTATCACTGCAACATGCAGTTCGGCGGCGACGATCAGTGGTCCAATATGCTCGCGGGCACGGAGCTGATTCGCCGCAAGCTCGGCAAGGATGCGCACGCCATGACCATCACCCTCCTCTTAAACTCCGAGGGCAAGAAGATGGGTAAGACCGTCGGCGGTGCGGTCTGGCTGGATCCGAACAAGACCTCGCCCTTTGCCTTCTACCAGTACTGGAGAAATGTCGGCGATCAGGATGTGTTAAAGTGCCTTCGCATGCTGACCTTCCTGCCGCTTGAGAAGATCGACGAGATGGATCACTGGGAGGGCGCTAAGCTGAATGAGGCAAAGGATATCCTTGCATATGAGCTCACGACGCTTGTTCACGGCGAAGAGGAGGCCAAGAAGGCACGCGAGGGCGCACAGGCACTCTTTGCGGGCGGTGCGGCTTCCGAGAATGTCCCGACCGTGGAACTTTCGGATGCGGACTTTAGCGAGGGCAAGGCGGATATTTTGAGCCTGCTCGTGAAGGCGGGGCTTGCGGCCTCCCGCTCCGAGGCGAGACGCAATGTTCAGCAGGGCGGCGTCAGCATGGACGGCGAGAGTGTAAAGGACATCGCGACGAGCTATGAGCCGGATTTCTTTGCCGGCGAGGGCAAGCTTTTAAAGCGCGGCAAGAAAAATTTCGTAAAGCTTGTGAAGGCATAAGACGAATTTAGACAGCTAACGGCTCGGAACAGCAAAACCGGGCCGTCGTCTTCGGTCGCAAACCAATCAAAACCGAACTCGGGCGGAGCGGAGATACGAAACCGATCAATGCCGGTTTTAGGAAACAACATCACAGCAAAGGAGGAGAAACATGCAGAAGTTTGTTTATTATGCGCCGACGGAAATCGTATTCGGACGCGGCGAAGAGGCGAGAGCGGCAGAGCTTGTACAGCGTTACGGCGGCAAGCGGGTGTTCGTGATCTACGGCGGCAACTCGGCAAAGAAGAGCGGTCTCCTCGCGCGGATAGAAGAAAACCTGCATGCGGCCGGCCTCAGCGTACTGTCGAGCGGCGGTGTGGTGCCGAACCCCCTGGTTTCGACCGCGCGCCGCATGGTCGAGGAGGCGAGAGCCTTTCAGGCGGACTTTATCTTGGCCGTCGGCGGCGGTTCCGTGATTGACACGGCAAAGGGGGTCGCGCATACCGTCGCGACGCCCGGCAGCGATGTCTGGGAGTTCTGGACCGGGAGAAAGGTGGAGGCGAGCCTCCCGATCGGTGTGATACTCACCATTTCGGCAGCGGGTTCCGAGACCAGCAATTCCGCGGTGCTCACAAACGATACTCTCCCGCAGCCCACGAAACGGGGTATCACGACCGACTTTAATCGCCCGAAGTTTGCGATTTTGAATCCGGAGCTCACAATGACGCTGCCCGTATGGCAGATCGGCGCGGGCGCCGCGGATATCTTTATGCATACGGCGGAACGCTATTTTACGCCCATACTCGGCAATCATCTGAGCGATGAGATTGCGGAGGGCTTACTCCGGGATGTGGTGCGCTTCGGTCCGATTGCGGTCAAGAATCCGCAGGATTACGAGGCGATGAGCGAGCTCATGTGGTGCGGTTCCGTCTCCCATGTCGGCCTGACCGGCATAGGCGCGAAAGGCGATACGCCCCGCGACGGCGACTGGTCCTGCCACCAGCTCGGCATGGCGCTCTCTCGGCAATCGGCGACTACACCCACGGCGCGACGCTGACAGCGGTTTTCCCTGCCTGGGCGCGCTATGTGAAGGATGCGAATCCCGCGCGCTTTGTCCGCTTTGCGGAAAAGGTCTACGGCATTACGGAGGGCACGGAAGAGGAGCGCATCGAGGCCGGAATACGGGCGACGGAGGAATTCTTTGCCTCCCTCGGCATGCCGATACACCTCGGCGAACTCCTCGGTCATGCGGCGAGCGAAGAAGAAATTCTCGCCTTTACGGACGAGTGCAGCTATCAGAAGAGCCGCAGCATCGGTTCCTTCCGCGTCTTGGCGTATGAGGATATTCGGAATATTTATTCGCGTGCCTAAACGAAGGGACTTGCGCGGAAGGCAAATCAGTGCTAGAATTTCGTGAAAATATTAACACAGCCCGAAAGGAGCGGCGATGAAACCATACGCAGAGTTGACCAAGGAAGAATTGCTGGGCTTAAAGAAGGAGCTCAAGGCAAAGTACAAGGAGATGCAGGCCATGGCCCTGAAGCTCGATATGAGTCGCGGCAAGCCCTGTACGGAGCAGCTGGATCTCTCGATGGGAATGATGGCGGTGTTGAACGAGGACAGTGAGCTTCGCTCCGAAGACGGCACGGACTGCCGCAACTACGGCGTATTGACCGGCATTCCCGAGGCCCTGGAGCTCATGGGAGATATGATGGAAGTGCCCTACGACCACATCATCCTCTACGGAAACTCGAGCTTAAACGTCATGTACGACACGATTTCCCGCTGCTATACGCACGGTGTGATGGAGCGACTCCCTGGTGCAAACTGGACAAGGTGAAATTCCTCTGTGTTGTGCCGGGTTACGACCGTCACTTTGCAATCACCGAGTACTTTGGCATTGAGAATGTCCCGGTGCCCATGCTGCCGACCGGACCGGATATGGACCTTGTCGAAAAGCTGGTGGCCGAGGACGAGGCCATCAAGGGAATTTGGTGCGTCCCGAAGTATTCGAATCCGACCGGTAATTCCTATTCGGATGAAACCGTTCGCCGCCTGGCGCGTTTAAAGCCCGCGGCCAAGGATTTCCGTCTCTACTGGGACAATGCCTACACGATTCATCACCTCTATGACCTCGATCAGGATACGATTATCGAGATTCTCGCGGAGTGCAAGCGCGCAGGCAATCCGGACCTTGTCTACAAGTTTGCTTCGACCTCGAAGGTAAGCTTCCCGGGCTCCGGCATCGCGGCGCTCGCTTCCTCGCTGAATAACCTCGATGACATCAAGAAGCAACTCCGAGTGCAGACCATAGGCCACGACAAGGTGAACCAGCTGCGCCACGTCCGCTTCTTCGAGGATATCCACGGCATGGTCGAGCACATGAGAAAGCACGCAGATATCCTTCGTCCTAAGTTCGAGATGGTCGAGGAGATTCTGGAGCGCGAACTCGGCGGTCTCGGCATCGGCACTTGGACCAAGCCGAAGGGCGGTTACTTTATCTCCTTCGACACTCTCGACGGCTGTGCGAAGAAGGTGGTGTCCCGCTGCGCAAAGGCCGGCGTGGTTATGACCGGTGCCGGTGCGACCTGGCCGGGCGGCAAGGATCCCCACGATTCAAACATCCGCATTGCGCCCTCCTTCCCGCCCCTCAACGATTTGCGCATCGCGGCGGAACTCTTTACGCTCTGCGTGAAGTACGTGAGTGTCGAGAAATTCCTTGCGGCGCTGGAGGCGGAAGAGCCGAAGCGCGCGGAAGATAGCAAGGACTGAAAAAGCGCTGAAAGAATACGAGAAAATGCCCGGAAATGAAACGCTGTATGATGAGCGCCGAAACGGAAAAAGCACCCGACCTAGGTCGGGTGCCTTTTCTGTCTGCAGAGTCGCGCTCAGCGAGCGCCTTGACAGCGGTGGTGCGCATCCTCGGGAAGCGGAGCCGTACTGTGGGATAGCTTTTCCTCCTCGCTCAGCAAATCGGCGAGGCTGATGTTGTCGATTACCTCATTGACCGCATCCTCAATGCGCGAAAAGACGGAGCGGGATACACATCGTTCGGCGAGATCGCAGGAGACCGAGTCCTGCCCGAGACAGACAACCGGTGCCATATTGCCCTCGGTCAGGCGTAAGATGTCGCCGACCGAGTAACTTTCGGGTGCGCGGGTCAGGAGATAGCCGCCCTGAGCGCCCCGTATGCTCTTCACGAAACCCGCTTTGCTCAGCACGGACACAATCTGCTCCAGATACTTTTCCGAGAGCTCCTGCTTTGCGGCGGCATCTTTTAAACGCGTGACTTGCTCCGGCTGTCTCGCAAATTCCATCATCAGGCGAAGCGCGTAGCGCCCCTTTGTGGATATTTTCATGACAACTCCTTCCAAGCTTTTGCTTGCCAACATTTCCTAGTAATTCACTCGGGATTTAGAATAGCAGGAAAAAAACGCTTTGGCAAGCAAAACAGTCCGGATTATGCTATACTGAAATGAAAACAATTGTTGTATTTTCTCAAATAAAGGAGGAAAAGTATGCCGTTTATACCGGGTGGTATTCTGTTGGTTCTGTTTCTCGCGATTCTCGTTAACGGTATTTGCATTGTGCCGCAGGCACAGGCTCTCATCATCGAGCGGCTGGGACGTTACCACTCGACTTGGGATGCGGGCGTTCATCTCAAGATTCCGTTTGTGGACCGCATTGCGAAGCGCGTCAACCTGAAGGAGCAGGTGGCGGACTTCCCGCCGCAGCCCGTGATTACGAAGGATAATGTCACGATGCGCATCGACTCCGTTGTCTTTTTGTGATTACCGAGCCGAAGCTCTATGCCTACGGTGTCGAGAACCCGATTTCCGCAATCGAGAACCTGACGGCAACCACGCTTCGTAACATCATCGGTTCCATGGACCTCGATACCACGCTGACCTCCCGTGAGACCATCAACACCGAGATGCGCTCTCAGCTGGATGTCGCGACCGATCCCTGGGGCATCAAGGTAAACCGTGTCGAGTTGAAGAACATTCTCCCGCCGGATGCGATTCGCGAAGCAATGGAGAAGCAGATGAAGGCAGAGCGCGAGAAGCGTGAGCTCATCACCCTGGCACAGGGTAAGAAGGAGTCCGCGGTCCTGAACGCGCAGGGTAACAAGGAGGCGGCTATCCTGAATGCGGAGGCAGAGAAGCAGACCGCGATTCTCCGCGCAGAGGCAGAGAAGGAGAGAAAGATTCAGGAGGCGGAAGGTCAGGCAAAGGCAATTCGCGCCGTCAAGGAGGCAGAGGCAGAGGGTATCCGTCTGATTCGCGAGGCGGGTGCCGATGAGGCTGTGTTGCGTCTCCGCGGTCTGGATGCTTGACCCGCGTCGCGGACGGCAGAGCGACCAAGATCGTGATTCCGTCCGACATTCAGAATATGGCGGGACTGGTGACCGCTTTAAAGGAGACCGCTTCGGTGGCAACGCCGGGCGATGGGAGTGAGAAGAAGGCATGAGAGACGGGTTTCTCCGCGTCGCAGCCGCGACGCCTTCCGTGCGGGTTGCAGATCCCGCTTACAACCGGGAGCAAATCGAGACCATCATTCGGAGCGAAGCGGCTCGGGGAACCAAAGTACTGGTGTTCCCCGAGCTCGCGCTGAGCGCCTACACCTGCGGGGATTTGTTTTTGCAGGACACGCTGCAGGAAGCGGTGCTCCGGGAGTTGCGGCAGCTGCTGCATAACACGGCGGACAGCGAAGTGCTTTGCTTTGTCGGTCTGCCTTTTGCATTTGAGAACCGGCTTTACAATGCGGTCGCGGTCTTTCAAAAGGGGGAGTTGCTCGGTCTTGTGCCGAAGCTTCACATTCCGAATTACGGCGAGTTTTACGAGCGCCGCTACTTTACGCCGGGCTTTGAAGCCCCGGTTTTGGTGCCGCTCTTCGGGGAGCGGCTGCCTTTTGGGGCGCGATTGCTCTTTTCCTGCGAGAGCCTGCCGGAGCTCAAAATCGGCGTTGAGATCTGTGAGGATCTCTGGGTGCCGAATGCGCCCTCCATCGATCTCTGTACGGCAGGGGCTACGCTCATTGTGAACTGCTCGGCCTCGAATGCCCTCGCCGGAAAGCGAAAGGCGCGGCGGGAGCTTGTCAAGGCACAGAGCAGCAAGTTGCTCGCGGGTTATGTCTACGCGAGCGCCGGCGAAGGCGAATCGACGCAGGACCTTGTGTTCAGCGCCCACAACTTGATTGCGGAGGCGGGAGAAGTTCTTGCGGAGTCGCCCTTACTTACGAATACAGTCGTTGCCTCGGAACTGGATCTGAAAAAAATCCTTTTCTTAAGAAGACGGCAGAGTAGTTATCCCGGGAGAGACAGCGAGTCGAATTTGTACTGCGACATCGACTTTGACTTGAGCATCACGGAGACCGAACTCACGCGGAAGGTGAATCCGGCGCCCTTTGTGCCGGCGGAGCCCGAGGCGCGCGCGGAGCGCTGCGAGGAAATCCTTCGGATACAGTCGCTCGGTTTGAAAAAGCGCCTGGACCACATTCACGGCTCCCGCGCTGTGCTGGGGCTTTCGGGCGGACTTGATTCGACCCTTGCTCTCCTGGTTGCGGTGCGGAGCTTTGATGCGCTCGGCCTTCCGCGGAGCGGCATTGAGACGATTACCATGCCGGCCTTCGGCACCACGGACAGAACCTACCGAAATGCCTGCGAACTCGCGGCGGCACTCGGGACAAGCCTCGAGGAGATTTCGATACGCGAAGCCGTGTTACAGCACTTTAAGGACATCAAGCAGGACCCCGAAAGCACGACATCACCTATGAGAACGCCCAGGCGCGCGAACGCACCCAGGTGCTCATGGACATCGCGAACCGGGACAATGCCCTGGTCATCGGAACCGGAGACCTCTCGGAATTGGCGCTCGGCTGGGCCACCTATAACGGCGACCACATGTCGATGTACGCGGTCAATGTCTCGGTGCCGAAGACCTTGGTGCGCGTACTCGTAGAGCACGAGGCCGGCCTTGCGAGCGGAAAACTCCGTGAGGTCTTACTCGACATTCTCGATACACCGGTGAGCCCGGAACTTTTGCCGCCGAAGGACGGCGTCATCAGCCAAAAGACGGAGGATTTGGTGGGCCCCTACGAGCTCCATGATTTCTTCCTGTTTCAGATGCTTCGCTTCGGCAGCAGCCCGCGGAAAATATACCGCCTTGCCCTTCGCGCCTTTGCGGGTGTCTATGACGGAGCGACCGTCAAAAAATGGCTCCTTACCTTCCTCCGCCGTTTCTTCACGCAGCAGTTTAAACGCTCCTGCCTGCCGGACGGTCCGAAGACGGGCAGTGTTGCGGTCTCGCCGCGCGGCGATCTTCGCATGCCCTCGGATGCGGTGAGTCGTATCTGGCTGGAAGAGGCGGAGGCCCTATGATTACTTCGCCGGCCAATAAAAAAGTGAAGGAAGTGCGGGCGCTCTTTGACAAGGCCTCTCTCCGCGCGGAGCGGGGACTCTTCCCGATTGAGGGGGTCCGCATGTTCCTGGAAGCACCCGCCGTGGAAATCGAAGAGCTCTATGTGAGCGAGAGTTTTGCGGCGCGCGCCGAGGGGGAAGTTCGGGATAAAATAGAGGCGCTCAAGGCAGAGACGGTCGCAGACAATATTTTTGCGAAGATGTCGGAAACGAAGACGCCGCAGGGCGTGCTCGCTCTGGTCCGCATGCAGAGAAAGAGTCTTGCGGAAGTGTTGGCGGAAGGCGCAAGCTGCTTCCTCGCGGTCGAGAGTTTGCAGGACCCCGGCAATTTGGGCACCATGCTGCGCGCGGGTGAGGGTGCAGGGCTCTCTGCGATACTCGCAAACCGCGGCACGGTGGATGTCTACAACCCGAAACTGGTGCGCGCGACCATGGGCAGCATATTCCGCATCCCGGTGGTCTATGTCGACGACTTTCGGGAGGCACTCCTAACGCTTGCGTGGGAAGGCATACGCCTCTATGCGGCGGCGCTTCAGGCCTCCGTGCCCTATGACAGCATAGAGTATCCGGAGAAGACCGCCTTCTTAATCGGCAATGAGGCGGCCGGGCTCAGCGAGGAAGCGATTGCCGCGGCAAATCAGAGCATTCACATTCCCATGCTCGGGCAGGTGGAGTCCTTAAATGCGGCGGTTGCCGCATCGATTTTACTCTATGAGCGCGCGAGACAGAGAAGAAAGGAGCGTGCATGAAGGGAAGCATGACGGCGCAGAACAGCTTTTTACTGGATGCTCTGCATGTCTTTGTCGGGATTGCGGTCACGGTGCTGGCTGTTTTCGCCTTTTTGTCGCCGGAAGAGCATCCGCTCTTTTTCTCCCTGATTTTCGGTCTGGCGGGCCTCCTGGCCCTTGCAAACGGTCTGGTGCGCCTCTCGGCGCTCGGACGGGCGCACCGGAAAAGGGGAACCGCGTTTGCAATTGTTTTTCTGGGGCTCTTGCTCCTCATGCTCTGCGCACTCAGCGCGGTTGTCATGCTCTGAGGTGAAGCCTTGTTAAAGGATGATATCTTAAAGGCCCTGCTCGACGCAGGCGATTACTGCTCCGGTCAGGCGCTCTGCGAGCGCTTTCATGTGACACGGACAGCCGTCTGGAAGGCGGTCGCAAAGCTGCGGGATGAGGGCTATACCATTGAAGCGAGACAGAATCGAGGATACTTATTGCGGAATACAGGATATTTGCTGAGTCAGGCCTCTCTTGACGAGGCCTTCGGTGATCAGCGGTTTTTGAAGCGCTGGGTCTTTTTGCAGCAGACCGACTCGACCAATCTGGAAGTGAAGCGCGCCGCCGGAGAGGGTGACGAAGGGCCCACGCTGTTTGTCGCGGAGGAGCAGACCGCGGGAAGGGGGCGCCGGGGCAGAAATTGGGAGTTCACCGCCCGGCAGCGGCATCTGGATGTCGCTCTTACTGCGCCCGAAGCTCCGTCCGGAGCGCGCCTCTATGCTTACCTTGGTCACGGCACTTGCGGTGACGGATGGCATACGCGAAGTAACCGGCCTCGAGGCGGCCATCAAGTGGCCGAACGATGTCGTGGTGCGCGGAAAAAAGGTCGCGGGCATACTCACGGAAATGAGTACGGATTTGGACCGCATCGAATTTGTGGTCATCGGCATCGGCATCAATGTGAATACGGATAGCTTTCCGGAGGAAATACGCGAGGTTGCGACTTCGCTCGCCATCGAACAGGGCAAGGAGACCGCGCGCACGCCCATCATTGCCGCTGTCTGGAAGCAGTTTGCGCGTTATGAGAAGCTGTTTGAGGAAAAAGGCAGCTTCACGGCCTTAAAGGAGCGCTACGAGGCGCTGCTTGCGAACCGGGGCAGAGAAGTGCGCGTTCTGGACCCCGACGGCGAGTATTGCGGCGTTGCGGAAGGCATTACGGAGGGCGGAGAGCTCTTGGTGCGGCGTGAAGATCAAAGTCTCACGGCGGTTCGGAGCGGTGAGGTCAGTGTGCGTGGGATTTACGGCTATATTTAAGTTTCGTATCTTCAGCGGAGCAAGAACAGGAGGATGAATCCAAATGGCAGAAGAGAAGAGAACGGAAAAGAAGAGCGCAAAGGGCGGCAAGAAAGCGGAGGCCGAGAAGCGGGAAATTCGCGAGCAGGAGCTCATGCAGGGATTGCTGCAGTTGGTCGAGCAAGCCAAGAACAAGGATTCCAAGCTGGATGTCGATGAAATCAACGACTATTTTCAGGATTACCAGCTGAGTCCCGAGGGCATCGAGCATATCTACAACTATCTCGAGGCCAACAACATCGAGGTGCAGCATCACCGTGAGGAAGAGCCGCCGGAAGATTTGGAAAAGGTCGATAAGGGGGGAGATGTCCTCTTGGGGATCGACCTGGATCTCGATGACGACCTTGACAACGAGGATGAAAACGGCGAGAAAATCGAGGGAGAAGAGATCAATCTGAACCCCGTGGAGCTCCTGGAAGGTGTCGGCACCGAAGACCCGGTCCGCATGTATTTAAAGGAGATCGGAACCGTGCCGCTGCTCACTGCGGAAGAAGAGATGGAACTCGCGCGAAGAAAGCAGGCCGGCGATGAGAAGGCGAAGAAGAAGCTGATCGAGGCGAACCTCCGTCTCGTGGTCAGCATCGCAAAGCGCTACACGGGGCGCGGTATGAGCTTCCTGGACCTTGTGCAGGAGGGCAACCTGGGTCTCATCAAGGGCGTCGAGAAGTTCGATCCCGAGAAGGGCTTTAAGCTTCTCGACCTACGCAACTTGGTGGATACGCCAGTCCGTGACACGCGCACTCGCAGATCAGGCGAGAACCATACGCGTGCCGGTGCACATGGTCGAGACCATCAATAAAATGAGCAAGATGCAGCGCAAGCTGACGCTGGAGCTCGGCTACGAGCCGAGTGTCGCGGAACTCGCAAAGGCGCTCGACATGACCGAGGAAAAGGTCATGGAAATCATGCAGATAGCGCGAGAGCCTGCTTCGCTCGAGACGCCGATCGGCGAGGAGGACGATTCGAACCTCGGCGACTTTGTCGCGGACAACAACGTGTTGACCCCGGAGGACAATGTGGAGTCCGTCATGCTGCGCGAGCACATCGATGCACTGCTCGGCGACCTCAAGGAGAGAGAGCGTCAGGTCATCGTGCTTCGCTTCGGTCTTGAGGACGGCCATCCGCGCACGCTCGAGGAAGTCGGCAGAGAGTTCAAGGTGACCAGAGAGCGCATCCGCCAGATTGAGGCAAAGGCGCTCAGAAAGCTCAGAAACCCGGTGAGATCCAAGAGAATTCGAGACTTTTTATGAATCAGAGAAATTATCAGAGAGAACAGGACCTCTTGGTCCGAAAAAACGAAGCTTCGGGACTTGTCCCGAAGCTTCTTCTTCACGTCTGCTGCGCGCCCTGCTCTTCTTTTTGTCTGGAAAGCCTGGCACCGCATTTTGATGTGACCGTCTTTTTTTGTAATCCGAACATCGACGACCCGGAGGAATACCACCGGCGCGCCGAGGAGGAGCAGCGCCTACTCCGGGAAATGGATTTGCCGCGCCCGGTCGGATTTCTGGAGGGGAGAGTACAATCCGGAGCGCTTTCACGAAGCGGTGCGCGGGCACGAAACGGATCCGGAGGGCGGTGAGCGCTGCGGCATTTGCTTTGAGCTTCGCCTCCGCGAGAGCGCCAAGGCTGCCAAGGCGGGCGGTTTTGACTATTTTACGACCAGCCTCACGATTTCGCCGATGAAAAGCGCCCCCCGGCTGAACGCAATCGGGGAGCGCGTCGGTGCGGAGGAAGGGGTTGCCTTCCTGCCCTCTGATTTTAAAAAGAAAAACGGTTTTCTCCGCTCGACGGAGCTCTCGAAAGAGCACGGGCTTTACCGCCAGGATTACTGCGGCTGCTCCTACTCAAAGCGGGATGCGGAGCGGAGAGAGGCTCAGCGGTGCTCGGAGGCAAAGACGGACTCGGCGAGCGTGTCCGCAAGCGCGAGCAGCTGTAAGCGCTGCTCCTCATGACCGCGGGACTTTAAGGTGACCGTGTCCTGCAGGAAGTTCATGTTTTTCATCGAAGAAAAGAGTTCGCTCATCTTCTTGCCGGATACCGGTGCCCAGGAGCCGTTCTCCACGAGGGCAATCGAGCGGTTCTGCAAATTGTGTGCCGCGAGATCGCGAATCAGATTCTCCATGTAGGGGAACACTTCGTTGTTGTAGGTCGCGGAGGCAAAGACCAAGTGGCTTGCGCGGAAGGCCTCGGAGACCAGGTAGGAGACATCGGTCACGGAGACATCGTACATTTTGATGTTCTTAATCTTACGCTCGCCGAGGGCGTTTGCAAGCACCTCCGCGGCATTCTCGGTGCCGCCGTAAATCGAAGCGTAGAAGATAACCACTTCGTTGTCTTCGGGGCGGTAGGTTGCCCAGCGGGAGTACTTCTCAATGAGCCACTGAATCTTGTTTGCAACGCGCCACACGGGACCGTGCAAGGGGCAAATCATCTGAATGTCGAGGCCCGCCGCCTTGTTTAAGAGCGCCTGCACCTGCACGCCGTATTTGCCGACAATGTTCGAGTAGTAGCGGCGCATCTCGGAGAGTTCAAAGTCGCCGAAATTCAGCTGATCCGCATACAGGTTGCCGGAGAGCGCACCGAAGGTGCCGAAGGCATCCGCAGAGAAGAGAATTTTATCGGTCTCGTCATAGGTGACGGTGACTTCCGGCCAGTGCACCATGGGCGCCAGGATGAAGCGGAAGTTGTGGTGACCGGTCGAGAGCGTATCATTCTCCTTGACCTGCATGACCTTGCCCTGCAGATTGAGATCTCCGAAGAACTGCTTGATCATCGCATGGGTCTTTGCACTGCCCACAACCGTAGCCTCCGGGTAGCGGAGCAGAACTTCGGCGAGCGTAGCGCAGTGATCCGGCTCCATGTGGTTTACGATGATGTAGTCGAGCGGACGGCCGTTCAGCACAGCCTTGATGTTTTCGAGGAATACCCCGCAAATTGCGTGATCTACGGTATCGAGCAGGACGGTCTTCTCGTCCATAACCAAGTAAGAATTGTAGGAAATGCCGAGCGGAACCGGGTGGCAGTTCTCAAACTTAGCGAGTCTACGGTCGCTGGATCCGAGATACCAGAGCGTATCGCTCATCTGAATTGCCTGATGCATAACTTCTCCTTTTCTGACAGTTTGCAGTGACTAAGTGTTGCGCCGCAAAATCATCTGGAACTTCTTCGCGGACAGTATACCACAAAGGAGGGCAGACTTGCCACTGCTTGCGGATTGCTTTGGAATGTTGTAGACTGAACTCGTCTTAAATTTATAAATAAAGCGGAGCCAGGGCTCCGGAGAGGTGAATTATGTCTGAAGCATGTAACTGTAACCACGGCGGTATGCCGGAGCCGCCGAAGCCGAATTTTCAGATTCCGAGCAACGAAAACAGCAATATCTGCCATGTGATTGCGATTATGAGCGGCAAGGGCGGCGTCGGTAAGTCGCTCGTCACAAGCCTGCTCGCTTCCCGCGTCAGTGCGGCGGGCTATCGAGTCGGTATACTCGATGCGGATATCACCGGCCCCTCGATTCCGAAGGCCTTCGGCGTGGACGGACAGAGCCTTCATTCCCGTGAGAATCTGATGGTGCCGGCCGAGACCGAGAGCGGCATCAAGATTGTGAGCTCGAATTTGTTGCTCGACGATGACACGGAGCCGCTCATCTGGCGCGGTCCCATGATTGCGAGTGTCGTGAAGCAGTTCTGGACCGATGTTTACTGGGGAGATGTCGATTATCTCTTTGTCGACATGCCGCCGGGCACCGGCGATGTGCCGCTCACGGTATTCCAGTCGCTGCCGGTCGAGGGGATAGTCGTGGTGACAAGCCCGCAGGAACTGGTGTCGATGATCGTTGAAAGGCCGTCAACATGGCGCGTCAGATGGATGTTCCGATTCTCGGCCTCGTTGAGAATCTGAGTTACTACAATTGCCCGGACTGCGGGAAGCCCCATGCGGTCTTCGGCGAGAGCCACATCGATGAAGTTGCGGCCGGTCACGGACTCAAAGTGCTTGCAAAGGCACCGATTGACTCCGCAATTGCCGCGGCGGTCGATGCGGGTAAGGTTGAAACCCTCACGGCACCGTGGCTTGACGAAGCGGTTGCCGCAGTGACGGGAGATAAGAAGGCAGAGTGATGACAAGAGGCGGCAATCCGAACAGCGAACTTGAGCAATCCATACTCCGTGCCCCGGGCGAATTCCAGGTTCCGGAGAGCATGGTCGCATGGGCGCAGCAGTTTCAGGATGCCATGATGATGTACAGTTGTGCCATACGGGAAGTTAAGACCAAGCTGGAAGTTTTAAACGATGAGCTCTCGGTGCGAAATCAAAGAAATCCCATTGAGATGATTAAGTCGCGGGTCAAGCAGCCGCGGAGCATTGTCGAGAAATTAAAGCGCAAGGGCTATCCGCTGACCCTGCAGGCCATGCAGGACAATCTGGACGACATTGCCGGTATACGTGTCATCTGTTCCTTTGTGGACGATATCTATGCGATTGCGGGGATGATGATGCGTCAGGACGATGTGCGCGTTCTTCAGATTAAGGATTACATCAAGAATCCGAAGGACAACGGCTACCGCTCCTACCATATCATTGCGGAAGTTCCGGTCTATTTCTCCGAACAGAAGAGCTTTATCCGGGTGGAAATACAGATACGCACAATCGCCATGGATTTCTGGGCGAGTCTGGACCACGAACTCAAGTACAAGAAGGAAATCCCCGATGCCGAGGAAATCTCGGAGGAACTCCGCGCCTGCGCGGATATCATCGCGGATACCGACGAGAAGATGCTTGCGATACGTCGCCGCCTCGAGCAGAAGAGTGCCGCGGGCTGAGAGAGAAGCGCGGCAAAGGCGCGGGATAAATGAAGTAAACAGAAAGAGCTGTGCGTCGGCACGGCTCTTTTTTGAGTTAACAGCGCCGACAACTCTTTTGTCCGCTTAGTCTTGAAAAATTAAACCTGACGCATAGAAAAGCGAGTCATGCAGTGCATGACTCGCTTTTGTGTTTCCGAACAACTTATGCGAGACGCTTTACAAAATGACCCTCGATGCTCACCTTCTCGTTGATGACGACAAAGGCCTGCGGATCGATTGCGTAGATGACAGACTTCAGCTGTCGCACCTCGTACTTCGAGACCGCACAGAAAAGAACGCGGGTCTCTTCGTTCGTGTAAGCGCCGTGCGCGCCCCAGGTCGTGACACCGCGGCCGAGCTGCTCAGAATCGCTGCTTCGAGCGAGTTGTCCTTGCTCTTTGTGATAATCGTGACCAGAACGTTGATATTCTGGGTGTGCATTCTGTCTTCGGCGACCGTGCAGACAGCCGTGCAAATCAGAGAATAGATAACGGTCTGCGCGTTGAAGAGGAAGAGGCAGATGCCGTAGAGCACAACGTTGACGCCGATACCGACCTTTGCGACGCTGAAATCCTTTTTCCACTTGATGAGCAACAGCGCAATGACATCCATGCCGCCCGCGGATGCGCCGTTTCGAAGCATAATACCGAGGCCGAAGCCGGAGACCAGACCGCCGACAATACAGGTGGAGAGCATATCATCCATCACATGTACCACAGGAATCACGGAGAGGAAGAACGAAATCAGCGTGGTCGTGAACAGCGTTTTCCAAAAGAATTTTTTGCCGATGGCGCGCATCGAAATCAAGAGCACCGGGAAGTTGACGCAGTAGTAAATAATACCGGCGATATCAAAATTTCCGGTGTTGAGGTGTAAGAGTGAGACCAAACCGGTACGAATCAGCTGGCATACACCGAAGAGACCGCCGGAGTAGAGCTTGGCAGGAACAATAAACCAGTTGGTCGCAGCCGCATAAATCAGTGCGCCGACGGTGGCACCGAGAAGCTGCGAGAGCAGAGCCTTATGTTCCGAATGTTTTTTGTCGAGTTCCATAGTGACGCCCCCCTTGTTTATCATGTAGAGCATCATAACATAAGAACTACGGTAAAGATACAGCGGAAGTGGCTTTTTCCGTACAAAACTGTCTTTTTTGAACACAGCTTTTCCTTGAAATCAAAAAGGCGGAATGTTATAGTTTCAGTGGTATACATTTACATAGAAGAAGGAGGTGACCGGGATGAGTGACAGTGATGGTGGAGGGCGAAGTAGAACCGCTGCGAACAGGGTGTTTCACGGGATTTGCGCTCACAGGCAGCCCGGGAACCTTTTGGAATTCCGAAAGTAGTGAGGGGCTTTGTGCCGCTCTCTCCTGTTCGCCGCGCCTCCGGTTTAGCTGTCAGTGCGCAACCCGTCGGCGAACTGCCTTGTCGGTTCAGGTGAAGAGAGAGGAGAGAGTATGGGAGAAAAGGGCATGAAGAACCGTGAAGAACTCCAGCAGGAAATTCTGGAAATTCTCCGCGGAAGAAAGTCCCCGAAGATTATGCGAGATGAGCTCGATGAATACCATGCGAGCGATTTGGCCGCAGCGCTGGATGAGATTACCTTAGAAGAGAGAGAGCGTTTTTATCGTCTGCAGAGCGATGAAGCGCTCGCGGAAGTGTTAGAGCACAGCGATTACGCCGATAAGTATCTGGGGGGAGATGAGCCTGCACCGTGCGGCGAGTGTCCTGACCAGAATGGAGCCGGACGTTGCCGTCGACTTGATGAAGGAGAGCGATTCCGTAAAGAAGAAGGAGTGGCTTGAACTCATGGATCCGGAGTCCAGAGCAAAGCTGCAGAGCCTTGCTTCCTTCGACGAGGATTTGATCGCAAGCCGCATGACGACGAACTTTGTCTGGCTGTACAGCAATATGACCGTTCGGGAGGGTATGAAATCCCTCGTCGAACAGGCGGAGGAGCACGACAACATCTCCGTGATTTATGTTTTGGATCCGCAGGGCGTCTTTTACGGTGCCATCAATTTAAAGGATTTGATCATTGCCCGCAGAGACACCGAGCTCTCGGACATTATTATGACGCAGTTCCCCTATGTTTACGCCGATGAGCGCATTGAGGACTGCCTCTGGATTATCCGCGATTATTACGAGGAAAGTATTCCGGTTCTTTCTTCCGATAACCATATCCTCGGTGCCATCACCTCGCAGGAAATCGCGGAAGTGGTCGGCGATGAGATGGGAGAGGACTACGCAAAGTTGGCAGGTCTCTCCGCCGAGGAGGATTTGAACGAGCCGCTCCGCATGAGTATCAAGAAGCGTCTCCCCTGGCTGATTCTGCTCCTCGGTCTCGGTATGGTCGTCTCGAGCGTGGTAGGCCTCTTTGAGGGCGTGGTCGCGCAGCTCACGATTGTCATGGCCTTCCAGTCGCTGATTCTCGACATGGCAGGTAACGTAGGTACCCAGTCCCTCGCAGTCACGATTCGTGCTCTCATGGACGATCAGCTCACCCCGAAGCAGAAGTTAAAGCTTCTCACCAAGGAAGTCAATGTCGGTACTTTGAACGGCATCATTTTGGGCCTCCTCGCCTTTGTCGGCGTGGGTCTCTATGTCACCGTTTTCAAGGGCATGCCGGTTCACTATGCGTTCGCAATCTCGGGCTGCATCGGTGTATCTCTGGTTGTCGCAATGTTGATTTCGAGCTTGGTCGGTACTGCGGTTCCGATTTTCTTCAAGCACATTCACATCGACCCGGCAGCGGCTTCCGGTCCCCTGATCACAACCATTACCGACTTGGTCGGCGTTGTGACCTACTACGGACTCGCGTGGCTTTTGCTCATCGAATTTATTCACCTGTAAAACACAAAGAGTCGCAACCTTCTCACGGGGGGGAGCGGCTCTTTTTTCAATTTAGTTCGCCTTGTCACCCGCTCGGACAAAAGGAGGGGAATCGAAAACAGAAACGGTAAAGAATCGAAAATGGCATTGAAAAGGAAGGCAAGAGTCCGAAACAAAATGAAACGAAGCGCAAAATATGGAGATATCATCGCTTGAACTAGGATTTTATAGGCCGAGTCGGGAGAAAAACAAAGAATGTCCGAAAATAAATCGGAAAACAAGCGAAAGGCTTGAACCCGTTGTCGGTAGAATGGTAAAGTAAGAGTTAAGGGTATTGAAACCACAGTTTTCTATTTTGGGGGTGCTTATGAAATTGCTACGGAAGTTTGTGTGTGCCGCATCGGTCGCGGCGATTTCCGCCTGCCTCGTGATTCCGTCGATGGCGGCAACGGCGCAGTGGAAGCGCAATGACAGGGGCTGGTGGTATGAGGAGGCAAACGGTTCCTATCCGACCGCTACGTGGAAACTCATCAACAATAAGTGGTATTACTTTGACGGCATCGGCTACATGGCCGAGAGCCGCTGGATCGGAAATTACTATGTCGGTGCCGACGGCGCCATGTTGGTGAGCACCGTGACCCCCGACGGCTACTATGTCGACGAGACGGGAAAGTGGATTGAGGGGAAGAGAGCTTCACTTCATGTGAGTAAGAGCAGCACGGCGGGAAAGAGAAGAAGCAGCGGTGGCGGAGGAGGCGGAAGCAGCCGCGGCAGAAGAGGCGGCGGCGGAGGAGGCGGTTCCCGCGGCGGCAGCGGCGGTTCGGGCCTTTCCTACGGCGGCGACACGGCGGCGGGAAATACCGGAACTGCGGCGAACACGGGAAACGTCGGCAATGCGGGTAATGCGGCAAACAGCGGCAGTGTCGGAAATACGGGAAATGCCGGAAACAGCGTGAATGCAGGTGCTACAGCGGGAACGCAGCTTTCCGGTGAGGAGGGCAGAGTCATCTCCGCGCTGATGGCCTTAGGCCTCAGCGAAAAGGAGGCAAAGCTCTACTACGACATCAATGCCTACCGTGAGAGCCTCGGTCTTCCGAAGCTTTCGCTCTCAAAGTCTCTGACCACAGTTGCGAGAACCCACGTTGCGGATTCCAATGCGCACACGCCGGAAAACCAGGTGGATGTAAGAGGCATACAGGGCAACCTGCACAGCTGGTCTTCCTACGGCAGCTGGACACCGGTGGTTTACACTTCCGACCATCAGTATGCGGCGAATATGTGGAGCAAGCCGAGCGAGCTTACCTCTTATCCGGGCAGCGGCTTTGAGATTTCGTCTCGGTACAGTCTCGCGATGACACCCGATGTGGCACTGGATTCCTGGAAGGGGTCTCAGGGGCACAATGATGTCATGACGACCCAGGGCATGTGGTCGGATTTAAAGACCATGGGTGTCGGCATTGACGGCAAGTATGCGCATGTCTGGTTCGGTCAGGATGCGGATCCGGCAGGTTATTATGAGGTGCCGGGCTACACGGTGCTTCAGCCGTAATCTGTCTGCACACGCCCCGCAGAAAAAGCTTGCTTTTTCAGCAAGCTCTGGCTATAATGAAAGCCGTGCTGCGGGGCGTGGCTCAGTTTGGCTAGAGCGCACGGCTGGGGGCCGTGAGGTCGCAGGTTCAAATCCTGTCGCCCCGATTTGAATGAAACAGGAGATTGCGAAATCTCCTGTTTTTTTGTTACATGCTCACAGCATCTGCACCGTTATCTTTATTTGCAATAGCTAATCGTGGGGATGCCGCTCTGTTTTTTTGTAAGAACACATGGTATAATTGCACATGTGTCAGCGCGATAAAGGATTGTTTTCTATGAAAAAGCTGATAGCCTTTGACTTTGATAAGACACTCTACGATCATCAGACGCTAAGCATACCCGAGAGCGCCGAGCGGGCACTTCAGGCGCTCAGAGAGCGGGGGCACATCATTGTGCTTGCGACCGGGCGGGATATGTCGACCCATTATTCCAGGCCGTATCTTGACTTGGTCAATGCCGCGGCGCGCGTCGAGCAGAACGGCGCAAAGGTCGTTGTCGGTGATAAAGTGCTGTTTGAGCACTACATCGACCGCGGTCTCCTGAAGCGGATGATGGACTATGCGGAGCGGACCGGCATAGGCTTCGGCGTGACCATAGAGGATGAGGACTATTACCTGAACCCGGAGCGCATCCGCGAGGCTGAGATGAAGCGCTGGGGGCAGTGCGGACGGCAGTTTAAGGATGCGAGAGCACTCCTTACCCGGGATATCCGCACAGTCAACTTTATCGGCACGGAGGAAGAGGCAAAAGCCATGGAGCAGGCCTTTCCGGAGCTACAGCTCCGCATGTTCTCCGTGAACTACGGCGCCGACATCATTGAAAAAGGCATCAGCAAGGCAGAGGGGCTAAAGAAACTCTGCGCGTATTACGGCTTGGAGATGAGCGATGTCTATGCCTTCGGCGACTCCTACAACGACAGCGAAATGCTGGAAGAAGCGGGGGTCGGCATTGCGATGGGCAATGCCAAGGAGGAACTCAAGGAGATTGCGGATTACATTACAAGCCCGATTGATCAAGATGGTATTTGGAATGCCTGCAGACACTTTCAGCTGGTGTGAGTGCGCAGGAAACACAAGGAGGCCGATATGAGAGAAGAACTGAAGCAGCTTCGCGAGGCGATGAAGAAGCGTGGAATCACGGTGTATTATCAGCCGTATTCCGATGCACACGGCAGTGAGGAAATCAGTGCCAGAGATCAGAGCGTTCGCAAAATCAGTGGGTTCACGGGAGATTCCTGCACCCTGGTGGTGCTCGAGAAAGAAGCATTCCTCTGGACGGACAGCCGTTTCTTCGTACAGGCGAACATCGAGCTGAAGGACAGCGGCGTTGAGCTGATGAAGGCAGGCGTTCCCGGTACGCCGACCATAGTCGAATACTTGGAGAATCATTTCCCGGAGGGCGGCACCCTTGCCTTCTATGCGCCGCTGCTCGGAACGAATACGGGCAAGGAGCTGAAGGAGTTTGTCGCGAAGAAGAAGGGCAAGCTGATTACCGACATCGACCTTGTCGATGATATCTGGAAGGATCGCCCGGAGAGAAGCCATGAGCCGATCTGGGTGCACGATATCAAGTACGCGGGCGAGGAGGCAAAGAGCAAGATCGATCGCGTGCAGGCGGAGATGAAGAAGCTCGACGCTTCTGTCTTCCTGACCGGCAGACTGGATGAGATTTCCTGGGTCACGAACTTGCACGGCGCAGATATCTCCTGCAACCCGGTCTTCCTGTCTTATCTGATGGTGAAGGCGCGCTCCGCAAAGCTCTTCTGCCAGGAGAACGCACTTACCGATGAGGCAAAGAAGCATCTGGAGGAGCAGGGCATTGCGGTCGGCTCCTATGACGACTTTATTGCGGCTGTCGGCAAATTAAAGGATGAGCGCGTCTTGACCGATCTCCGTGATTTGAACTTCGCGGTTTACAATGCGGTCGTTGACAAGAACACGATTGTGGACGAGCTGAGCCCGATCTCCCTGATGAAGATCATCAAGAACGATACCGAGCTCAAGGGCTTCCGCGATTGCCATGTGCGTGACGGTGTGCATCTGACCCGCTTCCTCTACTGGCTCAAGAAGACCATCAAGGAGGGCAAGGCGGATACTTACACCGAGTACGATCTCGGCGAGAAGCTGAATTCGTTCCGCGCAGCGGATCCGAAGTATGTGACCCTGAGCTTCTCTACCATCCCGGCTTACCAGGCAAATGCGGCAATGGCACACTACATGCCCTCTAAGGAGCAGAGTGATGTCGTAAAGCCCGAGGGACTTTTCCTTGTGGACTCCGGCGCACACTATTTGGACGGCACGACGGACGTCACGAGAACGCTTGCGCTCGGCGATATCACGCCGGAGCAGAGCCGCGACTACACGCTTGCTGTTATCGGCATGCTGAACCTCATGTTTGCGGTATTCCCGTACTATGCGACCGCTCCGCTGCTTGATACCTATGCGCGTCAGGCAATGTGGAAGTTCGGCAGAGACTACGGTCACGGCACCGGCCACGGCGTCGGCTTCGTGAACAATGTCCACGAGCTTCCGGTCTCTGTTCGTCCGTGGCCGCACCCGGACCGCAGAAGAGAGGTTACCTTCCAGCCGGGCATGGTGACGAGTGACGAGCCGGGCGTCTACATTGACGGCGCTTACGGCATCCGCATCGAGAACATGCTGATTTGCGTGAAGGATACGGAGCACGAGGGCTTCAACTGCTTCGAGAACCTGACCTGGGCACCGCTCGATCCGGACGCTCTGGATCTCAGTGTCATGTCGAAGGACGATATCCGCCGCTTTAACAAGTATCAGAAGCGCGTTCGCAAGACCATTGCGCCGCTGCTTCCGGAAGAAGAGAGAGAATGGCTCATTCATGAGACAAGAAAAATCCGCCGCGAGAAAAAGCACTGAGCGGCACAGTAATCCCGAAAAGAAGGCGCTTTTGAAAAAAAGCGGCGCAGCGAAACCAGCTGCGCCGCTTCGCGCTGTCTCCGACACAGCGCGCTGTCCCCATGAGAAGCGCTGCGGCGGCTGTTCTTACAGCGCCCTGCCTTATGAGGAGCAGCTTCGCAAAAAGCAGAGAGAGGCAGAGAAACTGCTCGGCAAGTTCTGTAAGGTCGAGCCCATTGTGGCGGCGCCCGAGCCGCTGCACTACCGGAACAAGGTGACGGCAAGCTTCGGCTTTCAGAATAAGAAGCTTGTGGTCGGTGTGTACGAGCGGGACAGTCACAGGTTGTTCCGATCGACCACTGCCGTATCCAGAACCGAACGGCGGACCGCATCATTCACATCATCCGCGATTTGGCGGTCTCTTTCCGTCTGAAGGCCTATGACGAGGATCTTAGAATCGGTACGCTCCGCCATGTTCTGGTTCGTACTTCCGAGGCGACAGGGCAAATCATGGTGGTGATCGTGACCGGTACGCCTATCTTTCCGGGCAGCAAGAACTTTGTCACTGCCCTCAGAAAGCAGTGTCCCGAGATTACGACTGTCATCCAAAACATTAACCCGCAGAAGACCAGCATGATACTCGGGGAGCGCGACAAGGTGCTCTACGGCAAGGGCTACATCGAAGATGAACTTCTGGGGCTTACGTTCCGCCTCTCGCCGGCCTCCTTCTATCAGGTGAATGCGAAGATGACGGAGAAGCTCTACGAGACTGCGCTCTCGTTTGCGAAGCTCACGCCGAACGACACGGTACTGGATGCCTACTGCGGTGTTGGCACCATAGCATGGCGGCATCCCGCAGCGCGGGACAGGTGATCGGTGTGGAGCTTAACAAGGCGGCCGTTCGGGACGCGATTGCGAACGCGAAACGGAACGGCATCGAGAACATACGCTTCTTCGCGGACGATGCGAGCGATTTTCTGCTGCGCGTCGCCGAGAGCGGAGAGAAGCTCGATGTCGTGATTATGGACCCGCCGCGGAGCGGCAGCACCGAGCGCTTTTTGCAGAGCGCCTGCAAGGTGAAGCCGAAGCGCATCGTCTATGTCTCCTGCAATCCGGAGACCCTCGCGCGGGACTTGCAGCTCTTAAAGCGCTGGAACTACCACTGCGAGCGCCTTGTGCCGATCGATAACTTTCCGCTGACGGAGCATATTGAGAGCGTGGTTCTGTTGACCAAAGTACATAACTGATAGTGTAAAAATGATTGAAATATAAGGCTTTTCCGAGGATTTGGAAGTAAATCTAGATCCTCGGATTTTCTACGTTTTGGGAGGAAAATAGATTATTCTTCGTGGACGAGGAATATGAACAGGGGCTTCCGCTTGATGAGAATGAATCATTCTACATTGGGAAGTCGATAGCCGGACTGAAGTTAAACCAGTCGGCACAGAATCCGATTACATATCTGAATCCACAGTAGAGAGATAAAATTCTGATTTAGTGAACAATAACAAATCATAATTTAATGGAATAGACAAATTTGAATTTAGGAGAAAATTTATGAGTCGAAAAAAGGCAATTTTTCTTTATTTATTAGGAACCTTAGGGCAAATATGGATGATATGTATTATAGTTTTTATATTGCGGAATTTGGGTATGGATGTAGACTATACAATGCCAATGGGAATGGTTGCTATTGGAATAGGTGGAGTTTCAGCTGCTCTATGGGGAACTATTATTGCGCTTAGATACAAAAAGTACAGTACGAAAAAAATATTAAAGGATTTTTTCGCTATAAAGCAAAACATCAGCAGTTATTTATTTGTTATTGTATTCTTGCTTTTGGATTTTTGCTATGTTGAATTTGATGGAAAAATAGCGTTGAATGCGTGGTATATTCCGATTATCTTATTTCTTAAAGCAATACTTTTTGGTGGGATTGAAGAAGTAGGGTGGAGATATGTTTTTCAACCAATTATGATGGAACACAATAGCTATATTAGTTCAACCTTAATTACTTTTGTTTTATGGGGAATATGGCATTTCTCTTATTTCTACATTGAAGGAACATTGCCACAGGTACAAGCGTTTGGATTTTTGCTTGGATTGTTGACTAATTGCTTTGTTTTATCCGCATTATTTCTAAAGACAAACAGTTTGTGGATATGTGTGATGACACATTCGTTAATAAATGTTTTCTCGCAATTAGCAGTAGGTGGTAATCAAAATATAGCTTATGCTTGCAAGATAATTATTATAGTAATGGCAACTGTTCTTTCGATTAGAGAGCAAAATAAAAAAGCAACTGATGTGTCAGTTCTTTAAAGAGCGGAAAATTTCAGTTTAATCCGTCAGTTGGATTGCACTGAAAATTGAAATTTAGGTAATAGGCATTTACCCTATTTGCCGATACGAGCAATAGGACAACTCAACACTCGTATCGGTTCGATATACCCATTTTAAGGTGAAAATTGGTGTTCCACCATTCCCTTGTACAGTAGGTGTTGAATAGGTTGTTCATAAGAGAATCGAGCCATCTGGAGTGCGTGGCGCTGCTGGAAAAAGTCGTGAGCATACAGAAGCGTTGAAACAAAAGGCCTCTCGCCGTCTCTTGAAAGAGAGTATGGCGGGAGGCTTTTTGTCGCTCTTATGACAAGGGCAGTGGTATCGACTTTTACGACAGGAAGCTATATGATTGAAGTGTAGCGACATTCCTAACGTTATGATTAAGAACCGTAAACGACGGATTTCAATTTCGATATTGAAGTCAAAACGTGACTGAAACGGGGGTTCTTTTGCTAAGAAGATGTTCCGAAACCGAATTTGAGCGGTATGCCGATTTTGCATATGAACTGGCAAGCGACTTAACAAAGTCCGGATATCCGACCTACTGCGATGGCATTAAGACGAAGGACATGTTTCTGGAACGGGCTAGAAAGGCGTTTGCGTGCGAAGAGGAGCAGATGTTGCTCTTTGAATCGGAAGGAAGGGTTCAGGGTTTCATTCTCATGTATTGGCTTCCTAAGGACCGTTATCTCTCGACCTCAATGTTTTTAACGAATACGGAGACCGAAGAGATGCTTTCCGAGTTTCTGGCCTACGCCAAAGACAAGTTCAGAGGCTATGATTTATTTCTCGGCTTTCCCGCCGAGAATCAGTCTGCGATTAATTATCTTGAGCGCCAAGGTTTTACTTGTATCGAGGATGACTACAACAACACCGCCTATCTTGAGCACCTCGCACCCGCAGTTGACAACCGGGAAGTTCTGAAAATCGGGAAAGAGAATTACACGCGTTTTCGGCTGTTGCACAGTCAGTTTGAAGAAAACATGTATTGGAATTCGGCGCGTATCTATGAAAGCTTGAGAATTGGAGTATTTTCCTGGAAGAAAAAGACGGGGAACCGCGCGGCGCCGTTTACTATACCGCTGCGGGGGATGCGTGGTATGAGATTTTCGGTGTGGATATGAATCGGCGTGAATACGATCCGCAATTGCTGAAAAAATTGCTGAGCGCGGCTCTACTGGATGCGAAGTGCAAGGGCGGAAACGTGATGACTTTCTTTTGTGATGAAGCATATGAGGAGGCCGCGAAAGAATGCGGATTTCACTGTGTCGGAAATTACCGTTGCTATCTTATGCATTTGACCTGACGAATGAGTGAGGTGTTTTTACAGGCTGATACAGTCGTTCGGAGGGAACCATGGACACGCTAAGAATTCGACGCTTCAAGATAGATGATCTGCAAGCCTTATACGAGCTGCTTTCGGACGAAGAAGTGATGCGCTATATAGAGCCTCCCTATTCGTTTCCGCAGACGGATGCCTTCTTGCATTCCGCGGGCTTGTCTCGGTCGCCGCTCATTTATGCCGTTGAAACTGCGAATCGTGATTTTGTCGGCTATGTAATTTACCATGACTACGATGAAGAGAGCAAAGAAATCGGATGGGTACTGAGAAGAGCTTTTTGGGGCAGGGGATACGCGGACGCGCTGACAAAACAACTGGTTGAAAAGGCCTATGCGGAAGGAAAGTCGGCCGTGCTCGCGTGTAGCCCGGCACAAGCCGTGACGAAGCATATCGCGGAAAAGTTCGGATTCTCATATCTGGGGCAGCGAGACGGCTGTGAGGTCTATCAGCTAGATCGGGACTCCTGGTTTCACGTTGCGTGCATCGACCCGCAGACCTTTGTCATCAGTGAATACCGGCATCCGGAAGAGCCGCACTGCTATCTGCTCTGTGGGGAGACGGAGGCTGTGCTGATTGACACGGGACTTGGTATTTCCGATCTCAGAGCTATCGTGGACAGCCTGACAAGGCTGCCGCTCACTGTGCTCACCACGCATGTTCACTGGGATCACATCGGAGCGCACCGACTGTTTGCGCGCTTTGCGGTGCATGAAGCAGAGAAGGATTGGATAGCGGATCGCTTCCCTTTGTCAACGGATCGGGTGAAAGCGCAGCTCTGTTCCGAGCCCTGCTTATTTCCGGCATCCTTTGACCCGGAGTCCTATCGGATCTTTCAAGGAGAGCCTCAGCTAATCCTGCATGACGGAGACCGCTTTGATTTGGGCGGGCGGACGGTTGAGGTCATACATACGCCGGGGCATTCTCCCGGGCACTGCTGTTTTTATGAACCGGAGAGAAAATACCTGTATTCCGGCGATTTGATTTATAAGGGGTGTCTGGACGCCTTTTATCCCTCCACGGATCCTCAGCTCTTCTACCGCTCGGTCAAACGCCTGCGCGACTACGAGATCCGCAGAATCTTTCCGGGGCATCATGACTTGGCACTTCCGGTTTCTCTGATTGAGGAGATCGAGACAGCCTTTTCTCTCCTGGAGAAGCAGGGAAAATTGAAACAGGGAAAGGGCGTATTTGAGTTCGGAGCGTTCCGAATTCATATCTGAGCGTACAAGAAAAAGCCTCACTGCCATCGGTGGCAGAAGGGTGCTGTCCCAATGAAACGGAAGGAACTGCGGATGAAATTCTATCGGCTCTTTCGTATCATGGATGAGAATAGAGGTGAAATCAGATGGAACTCATGGATTACTTAAAGTGGAGAAACGACGTGAGCCTAAGGGCAGCGCCGTTTAATGAAATCGACAATGTGCTTTTGTCTTATCTTGCCTATGCGGACTTTGGCGAACTCTTGCATGAACCGAAGCGTCATGTGAGCATCGAAACCTGCTTCAAACGCTTTTGCGAAAAGCACGATTTGTCGGAAGTGCGGGAGAGCAAGCACTTTATCGAGAGAGCGCCGCTGTTACTCGAAGAAATGGTACGTGGGGCGCGCTTTCGGGGGACAAAAGTTGCGCACTTCAGAGAGGTTTTTGACAAGGAAAAGGTGCAGCAGTTTGCGGCACTCGTGTTTCTGCTTCCGGATGGGACCAAGTATGTCTCGTTTCGCGGCACGGATTCGAGTATCACGGGCTGGAAAGAGGACTTTTTGATGAGCTTCACCGCGGAAACCGAGGGCGCCAAGGAGGCGGTTTCCTATCTGAACGAAGTCGCCGCATGTGTCGAGGGTAAGCTCATCCTCGGCGGACATTCCAAGGGCGGCAACTTTGCGATGTATGCTGCCGCATTTGCGAGGAGGCGGTCAAAGAACGTATTGTCAAAGTCTATAATAACGACGGCCCCGGCTTTCGGGAAGAGATTGTGCGCACCGCGGCGTACCGAGAGCTGCTGCCAAAGGTAACGAACGTTCTCCCGCAGACCTCTATCATAGGGCAGTTACTTTCCAACGAGGCGGCGCATACTGTCGTAAAGAGCACAGCGGCAGGCATCTTTCAGCACGATCTTACGACCTGGGAAGTGACGAAGGATAAATTTGTCGGCGCGGAGTTGGACGCCTTCAGTGACTTCGTCAAGGTATCACTCGGAACTTGGCTTGAAACCTTGGATGATGAGACGCGGAAATCCCTGGTCGAGACTGTATTCTCCATGATTGAGGTGACAGAGGCGGAAACCTTCTTGGAGTTCGGAGAGAATTTACTCAAGAATAGCGGGCTTATCATAAAGGGGCTTGGGAAGCTCCCGAAAGAGAAACGAAGTGAGTTGACTGCCGCACTCGGAAGCCTCGCCGAGGCGGGCAGAGCGACTGTGCTCGACAAGATGCCAAAGCTCACTTTGCCTTCCATCGCATCGAAGCCCCGCAACTGAGCCGAAGCCGATTGGCCGGGTGAAAACGCGGTTGCAGGTCAGATTTATACACAGATAAGCTTGTTTTCGCATTCGGAAAGGAGGAGTGCATGAAAGGGAAAATCTGGGATTGGTATGCGCCGATTTATAAGCGGGCCATGCGGGCGGAGGAGAGAAGCTATGCGTTTCTGTATCGCCGCATTCCGAAATTGATTCGCGGCAAGGAAGTGCTGGAGCTTGCTACCGGACCCGGGCTGCTCGCAAAGCGCATTGCGCCGGTCACCAAGCGCATGCTCGCGACCGATTATTCGGAGGGAATGATTGCGGAGGCTAAAAAGGGTGCCTGCCCGAAAAACTTGCGCTTTGAGGTAGCGGATGCCTTATCCCTGCCCTATGCGGACGCGAGCTTCGATGCGGTGATCATTGTGAATGCCCTGCACCTTTTGCCGGAACCCGAGCGCGCGCTGAGAGAAATAGCCCGTGTGCTAAGACCGGACGGTATCTTGATTGCGCCGAACTTTGTAAAAAAGCGGGAGCGCTTGGCGGGGCGCTGCTGGGAGTTATTGCTTGCTCTGGCGGGGCTCCGATTTACAAATCAATGGACAGCTGAGGAATATAGGGCGTTTCTCAAAAAGTACGGCTGGGAAGTCCTGTTTTATAAGGAGCTGCGCGCGAGAATGCCTCTGCTCTACACAGAGTGCAAAAGAAGAGCGAACTAAGTAAATTGGTCTGATGTTTCGGCAATAGGAGAATTAAATAGTTATCATAAGTAATTGTAGAGGGGTTCGAATCGGTCTGCTAGGACTGTCGTCGGATTCCTCTTTTTTGTATGGAACTTTGGTACCATTTTTTGCTTTAAATTAAGAATTGTGTGCAAAAGTGCTGAAATAAACGACTTTAACCCGGTTTGATGTTCAATAAAGAACTGAAGCGCATCTTCATTTATTTGTAAGAAATTCGAATTTGCGCTATACTAGTGAAAATAAAGTGTGGATAAAGAAAAGTTAAATCGATTTATTTTCGCAATTATTGCATAAATAATTAAAAGCAGAGTGGGACAAAAAGTGTGGCAGAGAAGCGCTTATCGTCCGTGAAAGCGCGTCTGTCTCGGACACCGTGGATGGGCTGTAAGTGTGATTTGGTTTATTTGCCGTGTACTTTTATTCCCAGGAAAGACTGTTGAGCGAAGACCGGGGGACTTATGGGAGAAAAGGCAGAGAAGCAATACGACTATCTGACACTGTGCATTCATTACCGCATCATCTCCCTTCTGCTCTCGACGGCTGTCTTCTTATCGGGTATGTGGGAGAAAGAGAGATTCTCTCCCACAGGCTGGGGCATTATCTTCGGTATGTTTCTGTCCTGTCTCATCGGAAATTATCTCTATGTTCGAGCGGAAAAGAACAAGGACGCGATGAGAGCCGTGCTCGGTGTGGAACTCGCGGCCTACGGTATTTTTATTTACCTGAGCGGAGGGCTCTCGAGTCCTTATCTCTGGTACGTACTCTGTTGCATGATGATCAGCTTAAGCGGTGAGTTCGACGGGAGCACAGCTTTGCTCGCGGCAATCTGGTGTGTGGCCTGCGCCTTGGTGGGGCAGCAGAACAGAAATCCGGTAAGGCTTGAGAGCAACATTCTGGTGGGGGTTCTCTGCACCTTCGGCAACTTCTATGTGCTGCGGCGACATGTACAGTCCATCCGCGAAGGAAGGGAAGAGCTGCGCGACTTAAACAGCTGCCTCGTGGAAGAAATCGGCGCAGCGAGTACGCGCTTTCCCGCGTGGCGGATATGTATGAAGGCTTCGCCCTCATGGCGATGACGGATGCCGAACGGGTGCTCGGGGAACTTGCCACCTTGATTGCGGCGAGTGTATCGCCCGAGGGTTGCGTCTTGATACGGCGCAACGAGGAACAGATGATACGCGAAATCATCATCCGCGGTATGCCGGAAAAACAGGGGGAAGAACTGGTGTCCCGGGCTACGGCAATGAGCCGAAGCGAAGGGGAAGTGCGGGTGAACGGTCAGCGCTATCAGCTCTTTTCCGTCGAGAGCGGCAGCGGAGACGGCATGCTCATCATAGGGGCAGCGGATGCGGAAAGCACTGCGGTAAAGGAGAGCGGTCTTAATGAGCTTGTTCGGCGTGAGCGGGAGTTTTATGTACGGCTCTGCGGCATTATTTCGCGGGCTCGATATGCAGGGGCAGATGGAGGCGTATATTTCCGCGGAGGAAAAAAACCGGATTGCGGACGAAATTCACGACACGGTTATCCAGAAACTTTTCGGTTTAAACTGCGGTTTGAAGGAACTGGAACTCTTTGTCGAGAAGGAGGAGACAAAACGGGGGGCCGCGCTGGAGCGGATTGTGCTTCTCCAAAAGACGGCGGCACTCACCATGCGGGAGCTGCGGGAGACGGTTTACGGGCGAAATTTTGCGCGCAGCGGGGAGCAAAGTTTTGAGGGCAGGCTCCTCAGCTACATGGAGGAAGCGGAGCGACAGTATGCTGTCCGTATTCCGGTTTCGGTTGCAAACGGCATCGAAGAACTCTCGGCGGCGCAGAAGACAGTGCTTTACCGCGTGGCCTGCGAGGCCGTCAACAATGCCGCGCGACACGGAGGCGCCAAAGAAATTCGAGTGGAGATTCGCGCGGAGGAAGAAGGCTTCGTCCTGAATGTAAAGGACGACGGGAGCGGCTTTGAGGAAAAAAGGGTCCCGGGTTCCGGCGGCAAGGGACTTCGGAGTATGAAAAAGGTTGCGGCACTCCTTGGCGCATCGCTTCGCGTGGAGAGCGGCGAAGGACAGGGAACGGAAATCACACTCACCCTTCCGGTGAGCGCTTTGCAAAGGGGGAAAGCGTATGTATCTCGTAGTGGATGACCATCCGCTGGCGCGGAAGGGACTCGAGCAGATCATTCATATGTATTGTCCGGAGGAAGAGGTTCTGGAGGCGGGAACCGTGCGCGAAGCGGTGTCGCGCATGGATGAGGCAGCGGTCAGCGTGGCGTTCATCGACATCCGCCTCGGCGCTGAGAGCGGTTTCGATGTGCTCAAATGGGTCAAGGAAAGCCGACGCGACGTGCGTACCATCTTCATCACGTCCTCTTCGCGGGAGAGCGATTTCTTTCGGGCGCGGGAGATGGGGGTGGATGCCTATATCTTAAAAGACGCCTTTGTGGATGAGATTATGTTCGGCCTCCGTGCAGTGCAACGAGGCAAGAAGTTCTATTCCGCCGCGCTCGTGGAAAAGCTGAATCAGGCGGCGGAGGAGGATCGAAAGCTCGAGGAGCTCACGGAGCGCGAAATCGAGGTTCTGCGTCTCATGAGCCGGGGGTGTTCCAACGCGGAAATCGGCGATTTATTGTTTATCTCGCTCGGAACAGTCAAAAAGCATGTGAGCAGCATACTCGGGAAGCTCGGCTTTAAGAGCCGTGTGGAGGCCGTGTTGTTTGCGGGAAAGTGTGACAGTCTTTCGGAACTCAGCGTGTAAAACAGGACGATGCGGACAGGAGGTAAGAAGAGATGAGGAGACAGGGGGGAAAACTCTTACCCTGCGCTGTTCTGGCACTTTGTCTGGCAGCGCTGGGGACCGGGTACGCGTATTGGGATGGTACGCTCCGCGTTGCCGGAAAGCTCGCAACGGGGCAGCTGGACTGCGCATTTGCGAGCGAAGGGACCTACCGCGCCGAGTTGGTGCGGGATGGCGGAGAAGTGCTTGCGGAAGTGCCGATGGAGGCGAGAGCGGGTGAGGATGAAAAGAGCATAGCGTTGGTCTTTCCGGAGGGAATGCCCGAAGACTTTTTGGGCGGGGAGAATTATCTGCGAATTTCCTGTCCGATTGAAGAAAAGGGCTTGAAGGCAAAGGAACAGGCCGTTGACTTCACTGTCCCCGGCGAGGAGATTCTGCTGACGCCCGAACATGTCTATCTGGCCCTACCTGATGTCGCCTACGACTGGGATGAGCCGGATGCCTATTTCCTGGAGCCGCAGCGGCTGAAAGTGTTTCGAAGCGTGGAGCGGCTTGAGGATGCGCTCTATTGCTGCCTTTATCTGCGGGCGGAGAGAGAGAAGCCGGAAGCGCTTATGCCGGAGTTTATCAAGGTGGACGAAGAGAGTCTCATGTCCATGCCGCTTGCCGAGCAGCTGTTTCCGAACAGCGGTGTCTGGGTAGACTATTCCTTTACAAGCGAGTTGCGCATCGATCAGCAGACGGCGGTCAGCGGGAAACGGATTTCCGTATTCGGTGCGCTGACAAGTTATGCTTATTGGACGGATCGCCTGCATGTGAAGGGCTCTGCGGCATTCCGCTTTCCGGTGGCCGTTCAGCTACTCGAGGCGGGTGAGCTTCCGGCGGAGGGTGCCGTGATCGATGACCGTGCCTTTGCGACCGGATCGAATGCGCGGAAAAACGGGAAAACGGAAGAAAATCGAAAAACAGCGGTAAGAACGGGAGCGTTATGACGGGCGCCTTCTTCTTCCTGTTGTTTTTACTGGTCGGAACTGCCGTTCCGGCGTGCAAAGCGCTTTTGGAGGGAAATTTGACACTCTCCCTTCTCTGCTACGGAAGTATGGCGACTTTGCTCTTCTTTGCGCTGCCGAGAGTCGGTGTGCATCGACGCGCTGCCCTTAGGAGGGGAATGCGCATCTATGCACTGACCGGTGCGGCAATTTTCATAGCGCTCCGTTTTGTGAGCGCTGTTTTTATGAAATGCCTGAAGGGGAGCCCCTATGACGGCTCGATCGGCGGCATGGTACGGAATGTGCTTCTCGTACTTCTGCCGCTCATTGTGCGCGAGGGCGTTCGCGCCTACGGTTTGGGGCTCAGCAGAAAGCACATACGCCACCGCACGCTTTCCGTGGTTTTGTTGACCCTGTTGTTTGCTCTCTTGGAACTCAATGTACAGCGGGCACTGCGGCTGGAAGGCGCGGAGAATCGCTTCGTGTTTGCGGCGGAAACCGTGCTTCCCGCGCTTGCACGGAGCGCCCTGCAAACAGGACTCGTGCTGAGCGGCGGGATGTGGCCTTCGGTACTTTACAGCGGCAGCATAGGAATTTGAACGGGTATTTCCGTTTTTGCCGGATCTTCCTTGGCTTGCGAATGCCGCCATAGGACTTTGTTTTCCGGTTTTCTTTCTCCTCTTTGTCAGGGAGCGCTTCCGCGCGGAAGAGTTCGGGGAGCAGCCGGAGCCGCAGAGCAGTTCTCTTGGCTGGTACGCGGAACTCTTTGTGGCCGTGATCTTCTATTGGTTTTGTGTCGGTGTGTTTCCGGTCTATCCGACGGTCATACTGACCGGAAGCATGGAACCGGTCATTCATCCGGGCGATGTGGTACTGGTGCGGAAACTCCGCGAAGAGCAGGAAATCAAGGCACTCTCGGAGGGAACGGTGATCAGCTTCCGCCGGGGGGATATCAGCATCACGCACAGAATCCTTGCGGTGCGAGAGGATGAGGCAGGGAACCGCACGTTTATCACGAAGGGGGACAACAACCCCTCCGCGGACACCGAAGTTGTTCACCCGAATGATATCAGCGGCACGGTGATTCGGGTCGTCCCGCGGGTCGGTATTCCCGTACTGCTTTTAAACAGCAGGCGTAAGGTACCGACGGAAATTCAGCAGGGCCTACGAACAGAGACAGCAAGCCCTTGAGCTGCGCAATGCCGGAGAGAGGCAGCTGAGGGGAAGAGGAGACGGGTACAGTATGGAAGAGGCAATGAAGAAGGGCAAAAAGAACATAAGACCTGTATTTGACACGAGACGTAAAATTGCGACAACGCTGGCGGGGCTGATTTGTCTGGTTGCGGCCGCGTTTCTCCTGTTTCGGGCCATGCAAAGAGAGAGCACAGTGCGAGAGCAAACGCTTTATTCCTATGAACTCGGTGTAAACGCGGAACCTTGGATACATCTCCGTGAAAACTCGGTGTTTTCGGAGGAATGGCTCTCGGCCGGCGCGGTATATCCGCGGAATTTGGCGGATTTACTCTGGGTTAAGTTCAGCGCAAAGCTGACGGGAGAGGGTAGTCTTACGGTTCGCTGCGGCGGGCAGTATGAGTCCGCTGTGGAACTCGCCGGTTATTTTAACCGAGACGGCGAAAAGAAACAGATTTTTTCGCAACGGATTTCGCTGGAGAGCGGTGAAATACAAGCGGGAGAGGACGGCGGTGCCTTCGCAGAGACGATTGCACAGCTGAATCCTGCGGACTATGCGGAGCGCTTTGCGGAAATCGAGAGAGAGCTGGGAGGAAGTTTTGAACATGAGTTGAAACTTGTCTTTTCCGGCAAATTCACGCTGCAAAGCGAGGCGGAATATCAGGAAAAGCCCTTTTCTCTGGAAATCCCATTGCCGGACGACACGAAAAGCGGATTCTACACCCTGGAAACGGGAGCCGAGATTCAGGACAGCGGCAGCATTACGCGACGGGAGCGCATGCAAGCGGCGCCTTCCTTCCCGAAACTTGCGGGCGGTGTCTTGTTCCTTGCGGGCGGCATCTTCCTTGTCCTGACGGGCCTCGTATTTTCCAAGGCGCCTACGCCGGAAGAGGCCAGAAAAATCGAACTGCGTCGGCTGCTTCGGAAGTATGGTTCAAGGCTCGTATTTACCGAAAGCCGGGAAGAAGTTCCGGCGGATGCGATACGGCTTAAAAACCTCGAGAGTCTGCTCCTTGTTGCGGAGGAACTCAGGCAGCCTGCGGTCTGCACTCCGGATGCGGAGGGACTTCCGCTCGACGGTATGTTCACCGTTCGCTGCGACAATCGAAGCTTTTTTGTTCAGATTCCGGAGCCCCTACCACTTTCGGAGTAGAAAAAGGGGGAACAAAGTATCCCGAGAGGGGGGACCTTCGCCGGATGTGCGCTTTCCTTTCTTTTCGTAAACTGTGTTTGTAGTCAGAAACTGTACAGGATGACAAAACACAGAGCGAACGAAGGGAAGGGAATGGTTATGAGAAGAGCAGGAAAGAAATCGATCATCGGCGGCCTCCTTGCACTGTCACTGGTTCTCGCGGGAACCGGCTATGCATACTGGACGGACACCCTGAATGTTACGACGAGAGCAACGACAGGTGACTTCAGCATGATGTTTGCGGACCTCGGCCTCTACGCACAGTACGGAAACGAGACACTTCCGTCGGGCTGGAGTGTTGTGGACGGTATCGGCGACAGCGGTTATGTGGACGACAGCTTCTTCATGAGAGGCACCTCGGACTATAACAAGATCGCGAAGGACGGCAGCGTCGATGCTTACAAGGAGCGTCAGAAGGGCTACAACAATGTAGACTTCAATGCAGAGCTCGTGAACGCGGATTGGATTCCGAAAAACGTCGGTGTCTACACCACCGCAAACACGAAGGGCAGCGATCAGATTGTTCTTGAAATCAATGAGATGTATCCCGGCTATGCACAGGCTTTCCGCACGGATGTCCTGAACGTAGGCAGCATCGCGGCGAAGCTCAGCAGCATCAAGTTTGAGATGAAGGGTCTTGAGTGCAGCGGCGCAGCGGAAGATATGCTCGGTATCGCACTCTACATGGACGGCGAGCAGTACAGCCCGAAGAAGATTGAGGGAACCCGCGTATTTAAGTTGGTTGACTCTCTCGCAAGCGAGGGCGACTACTTCACGGTCGGCGGTGTGCACTTCATGAGACTTTCCGCACTGAAGAAGCTCTCCGACAGAGAGATTCGCGACGTCATCGAGAACGCAACCATTCTCTGCAGCCCGGCAACGGACAACAGAATGGACCTCTTCCTCGCAGTCGCTATGGATCCGGACGCCGAGGGTGTTTACACGACGGGTTCCACGGAAGTTATGGCGAACAACGCAGACGCAGACAGCCAGCACAAGAGTGTTGAAGTCAGCATCAGCTTCCTTTGGGATCAGTTCAACGTCGGTAAGGATGCGGGAAATCCGAACTACCTTGTAAAGCAGAACAAGACCGGAAAGCGTTGAGTTTTTCGGAATCATAAGGGGGGAGACTCCGTGCCGAAGGGCACGGAGTCTTATTTTTTGTGCGACAAACTACGGTGCCCGGGACTGGTTTTCGGAGTAAAAAAATAGTAAGATGATTGTTCGGAAAGGGAGCTGCGGATGCGCAGCTTACGGGTATTTGTAATGAGAGAACAGCGAGTCGAACGTATCTTGCAGGCACTGGAACACGAGGGCCTCAGCCAGATGTTGATTGTGGACCCCATGTCCGTTTACTATCTGACCGATTACTATAATCTCCCCTATGAGCGTTTCTTCGGGCTTCTGCTTCGGAAGGACGGACAGCACGTCCTCTTCCTAAACAAGCTCTTTTATGCGCCGGTGAACAGCGGCGTCAAAGAAGTATGGTTCTCCGACACCGATCCGGTTGCGGAGGTGCTTGCACCGTATCTCATGCAGGATGAAGTCCTCGGTGTGGACAAGGAGATTACGGCGCGCTTCCTGCTTCCGCTCATGGAGCGTAAACTCGCGGCGGGCTTTGTGAACAGCTCTCTTGCGGTCGATAAGACCCGCGCGGTGAAGGACGAGGAGGAGAAGGAAAAATGCGCAGCGCCTCCGCCGTCAACGATGCGGCGATGGCGCGTCTGCGTGCGCTGGTCCATGCGGGGGTCACGGAGCGGGAAATCAGAGATCAGCTCCTCGGTATTTATCAGGAACTCGGGGCGCAGGGCTTTTCCTTTACGCCTTTGGTCGCCTTCGGTGCCAATGCGGCGGATCCGCATCATGAGCCGGACGACACGGTGCTGCAGGAGGGAGATTGCGTTCTCTTTGACGTGGGCTGCGTGAAAGACGGCTACTGCTCGGACATGACTCGCACTTTTTATTATAAGAGCGTGAGCGATCATTGCCGCGAGGTCTATGAGACCACCCGCGCGGCGAACGAGGCTGCGGTTGCATTGATTCGCCCCGGCGTGAGACTCTGCGATATCGATAAGGCAGCGCGCGATTTGATTACGGAAAAAGGCTACGGTCCGGCGTTTAACCACCGTCTCGGTCACTTCATCGGACTCACGGACCATGAGTACGGCGATGTCTCCTCGGCTTTTGACTGGGAGGTGGAGCCGGGCATGATTTTCTCGATTGAGCCCGGCATCTATCTGGTCGGAGACACGGGCGTCCGCGTCGAAGACCTTGTGATGGTGACCGAGAACGGTGTGGAGCCCTTAAACCACTATTCACACGAACTGGATGTGATTGGCTGAAGCAGAAGAAACAAAAATCCGGCCGCCCGGCAAACGAGGGCGCGCCGGATTTTTTTGGCAAGGCAGTCGGCGTGCAGCTGTGCTATGATAGAGTCAGCGTTTCATAGACATCAATCATAGCATTGAACATGAGGAGACCGAGACATGGAACCCAAACTTCATTTAAAGCCCTATCTCAAGCTGTATCTTAAGAGCGGCGCAAAGATTGTCATAGAACTTTGGCCGGAAGCGGCCCCGAATGCCGTGAACAGTCTGATTTATGTGGCCTCTCACGGCTGGATGGATCACCACGCGATTCAGCGCATTGCGCCCGGCAAGTGGGTGGATCTGAGTTACAATGCATACGGACACGAGGAATGCCGCTATCTGATTCCGGACGAATATCGGCTTCACCCCGAAATCGAGCCCCTGATCCCGCGCCCCGGTGTCATCTGTATGGGAGGCTACGATGAAGCCGGCCTTGCGAGCTCGGAAATATACTTTCCGCTGAAAGACTTCCCGGAGTTCCGCGGAATATATCCGGTGCTCGGCGAGGTGATTGCGGGGATGGATGAGATACAGCGCATTGCGGAACTCCCGACCCGCGAAGTGATTTACCCCGGTACCGATAAAAAAATCCTAGAGCCCGCGGAGCCCCAAATCATCGAGCGGGCTGAGCTCGAGCTTTTCGGAGAAACGTATCCCGCGCCTGTGCGGATGGAAAAGCAGGACTTGCCGCCTTGCTGGCGCTGAGACATCGTCGAAAAGACAGTGACTTGGTTTTGCACAGCGGCCTCGTTTCGAAGCGCTTATGATAGAACATTGTGTTGTAAATCAAAATTCCCTGAAGTACTTATATTCGCGAGTACTTATGTGAAATCAGTGTGACGAGTAAGGTGACTTCGGGGATTTTTGTATATGTCGAAAGCTTTGATGCTGTAACGAGCTGAATGGGCAGATCAGTGTGACGAGGAAGGGCGGTTGCAGGCAGTATCTCCTTTATCGCCGCACTCACGACTTGCATTGCGCATTTTGGGAAATCGCAGCGCCATAGTCGTACCCCTGTCGCTGCTGTCCTCCACCCAAATCTCCGCACCGTGCAGCGAGACAATCTCCCGCACAAGGGCCAGGCCGAGCCCTGCGCCGCCGTATTGACGGCTCCGCGATTTATCCACGCGGAAAAAGGGCTGAAAAATGCTCTCGCGATACTGCGCCGGTATTCCTGTGCCGCTGTCCGCAACGCGAATTTCGATACAGCCCGCCTCTTCGCGCACGGAGAGATGTACGCTGCCGTTCGGACGGTTATAGCGTATCGCATTTTCGCTGAGATTAAAGAGCAGGCGGTAAATCAAGGTGTCACTGCCGATCAGCATTGCATTGCCCTCGTAGATAAGTTCAATGTTCTGTTTTTCCGCGAGCGGCGTGAGATCGGTGCAAAGTTCTTCCATCAGGGGTCCCAGTTCTATCCTGTCCTCACAGGGAACGGAGCGGAGCTCGCTCAGTTCCAGGAGAGTCTTACTCATTTCCGCCATGTGCTCGGTTTGCTCTCCGAGCAGGCGAAGAAAGTCCGCGGTTTCGGCATCCGCATTCGGGTGCTCGGCGGAAAAGAGCTCAAGCTTTGCCAGCATGAGGGCAAGCGGTGTTCTGAGTTCGTGGGCGGCATTGCCGGTAAACTGTTTCTGTGCGCGAAAACCCTCGTCGAGTCGGTCCAGCATGCGGTTAAAGGCTTCGCGGGAGCGGCGAAACTCTGTAGGGACATCTGCGGGGAGTTTCATATTCTGATCGGAGAGATTGTTCGGCTCTATTTTTTCGAGCCGCGATGCAAACTCACGGAGGGGGCGCAGCGCTGTCCGCTCACAAAATAGGCGAGCGCCGCACTTAAGAGCGTTACCGCGGCGGTGATGAGCCAATTACTCGCGGTAAAGGCGGCCTGCGCACCGTCGATCACGATGACCAGATCGGAGTTCGGTGCGAGCGTTGCCGTATCCGGGAAATCAGAGGTATTTTGTGCCGCATCGTTTCCCGAAACCGTTTCGCTGTAAGCGGAAATCGAAGTGCCGATGCGGTCCATATAGTGCCTGCCGGAGTAGCCGAGTAAGAGGCTCATGCTGATGCAGGCTGTGGCAATGAGCAGCGCTGTCATCAGTGTGATGCGCCATTGCAAAGAGAGACGTTTCATTCTGCGGTCTCCGTGAGCACGTAGCCCTCGCCGATGCGGTTTACGATCGGGTCGTAACCGAGCGCAGCGCGCAGTTTTTTTGCGGAGAGTGGAGATGTGGACGCGAATCGAGTTACTGAAGCGGTCCGCATTGCTGTCCCAGACATGGTCCAGTAATTCTTCCTGACTGACCGGACGTCCCCGGTGGAGTAAGAGATATTCAAGGATACCGAGTTCTTTCTTGGTGAGTGCAATTGGTGAATCGGCGACACGCACGCTTCGCGTCTTACTGTCAAAAGAGAGTTTTCCGCAGGAGAGCAGAACCTCATGCTGCGTGAACTGCCGCAGGGTCAAACTTCGGATTCTGGCCTCGAGCTCGGCGAGGTGAAAGGGCTTTGCAAGGTAGTCGTTTGCGCCGGCATCGAGCCCGGCAACCTTGTCCGTGACTTCACTCCGCGCCGAGAGAATCAGGACGCGTGTCTCGCGGTCGTACTTGCGGAGCGTTCTGAGTACAGTCATGCCGTCCGCGCCCGGTAAGTTTAGGTCGAGGACAATGAGATCGAAACGTTCGCTTTCCAGCAGTTCTAAAGCTACGTTGCCGTCAAAACAAAAATCCACGCTGTAGGCGAGGCGGCGAAGACTTTGGACTATGGTCTCACAGAGCGCGCGCTCATCCTCAACGACTAAGATATGCATAGGAAACCCTCCCTCCGCATCTATGGATTCGAATTCAAGAATTCAAGGATTCATATTCAATAGAAGTCTTCTTAAGTTGTATCACAAGAAGGCATAAAATCCGCGTTAAGTTTTCTCTTAACAGAGATTTTACACGCCTTTCGCTACAATGGGTACAAACGAAAGGAGGAATTGCGGTGAAGCTCTCAAAGAAACAATGTTGCAAGCGGTTTTATTGCTCTCTTCAGTCGCAATGATATGCTTCGGTGCCTGGCGCGGGGAGGCAGATACCGTGCTGAGTAAGGCAATACGACTCTGTCTGGAGTGTGTCGGCATTGGATAGAAAATGGATACAGGCGGCGGCCGCCTTGCTCACCAACATTCATCTGCCGAACTTTTTGAAGGGGAGTATCTATCAGGGCAAGGGAAAACTTGCCTGTGCACCCGGGCTCAACTGTTATTCCTGTCCCGCTGCCTCGGGTTCCTGTCCGATCGGTGCGTTTCAGGCGGTCGTCGGGAGTTCCAAGTTCAGCTTTTCCTACTATGTGACAGGTATCCTGATCTTTTTCGGCGTGCTGCTTGGGCGCTTTGTCTGCGGCTTTCTATGCCCCTTCGGCTGGTTTCAGGAGCTGCTCAATAAGTTGCCGGGGAAAAAGCTGTCGACCAAAAGACTGCGTCCTCTCACTTGGATTAAATACGCGGTGCTGCTCATTATGGTCGTACTCCTGCCCGCATTTGCGGTCAACGATCTCGGGATGGGCGAGCCCTTTTTTTGTAAGTACCTCTGCCCGCAGGGTGTACTCGAGGGAGCCATACCGCTCTCTATCGTGAACACGGGGATACGCGCGGCGCTCGGCAAACTCTTTGCTTGGAAATTCGGCATTTTGATTGGCTTTATCCTACTGAGCGTCTTCATCTACCGCCCGTTTTGCAAGTGGATATGCCCGCTCGGCGCGTTTTACGCTCTGCTGAACAAAGTTTCGTTGGTCGGCATGCGGGTGGATGAGAGCCGCTGCATTTCCTGCGGAAAGTGTGCGCGGGCCTGCAAGATGGATGTCGATGTGACCAAGACGCCGGATCACAGCGAGTGCATACGCTGCGGCATGTGCATAGATGCCTGCCCGACCGGAGCGGTGCATTTCCGCTGCGGCTTCGGCGCAGGAAAAACAATCGAAAACAAAAAAAAGAAAATCAATCGGGAGGAAGCAAAATGAAAAAAGTAAAACTGTTGACCGGAATCGCGCTTGCACTGACGGTGGGTAGCCTGGTTGCCTGCGGCGGAAAGAAAACAGAGGCGGCTAAAACAAGCGAAGCCGGAACAAGCGCGGTCGCACAGGCAGGCGGAAGCCTGAACGACACAGCGAGCACGGATCTCGACACGCTCTTAAATCTGGAGGTCGATAACACAGAAACAGCCATGGCCCTGCACGATAAGCTCATGAAGGCAGAAAACGGCGTACTCATAGAGAATAAATCGCTCTGGGAAAGGGTGTTTCTCGCGGCGGATAAGGGCATGGCCATGGTGGAGGACGGAAGTAACTACGGGGACTTCCTCTTAAAGACGATTGATAACGCAAAGGATCAATTCAGCCAAGAGGAACTGAAAACCCTGCGCGAGGGCGCGGAGAAGATCAAAAAGATTGAGGGGAAACTCACGATTTTGGAGCAGAAGTATCCGGAGTGCGTGGCGAACCCGGATAACTGCGATGTCAGTGTTCCGGCGGAAAACGGTAAGCCTGTCTCCGAGAGTTCTCTCGGCAGCTTCCCTGCTTTTGAAGGCCAAGATTTAGACGGCAACGCGGTGAAAAGCAGCGAACTCTTCGGCGGAAACACTGTGACGGTCGTGAATTTTTGGTTTACAAGCTGCAGACCCTGCGTGGAAGAGCTCTCGGCATTGGATGCGCTGAACAAGCAGCTCGCGGAAAGGCGGCGCCGTGGTCGGCATCAACAGCTTTACGCTGGACGGCGATGCTGCAGCGATTGCGGAGGCAAAGGATGTGCTTGCGAAGAAGGGAGCGAGCTACCGTAACCTTCGCTTTGATACGAACACGGATGCGGGAAAGTTCGCGATGGGCATTTACTCCTTCCCGACCAGCTATGTGGTCGATCAAAAGGGCAATATTGTGGGAGAGCCCATTGTCGGCGCAATCACGGATAAAAAGCAGGCGGAGCGCCTCAATCAGCTGATTGAGCAGGCGCTTGCAAGCGCAGAAAAATAAGCGCATCGGGAACAAGCGAAGTTCTCAAAGGGCAGAAATGCACAAAAGGAAAAAGAAGAGAAGATAAGCGGACATTCGGTCTTTGAAACGGCCTGTCGCATGGTATAATTTCGTTGACGCGGTTCCTTTGCGGAATTTGAGAAAACGAGGTTGCTTTGCGATGGGCTTTTATTTAGGTGCTTTGCTGTTTGTGGGGATGACGCTGGCTTGCGCCTTTATGGTGCCGGTCGTGTATCTTACGCTTCGCAATGCGGTGCTTGCGGAGAGAGAGGTGCCGGGCTGGGTTTATAAGCTCGGACATGCGGTGCACGGTCGCGGCACGGATCACTATGAGGACTTTACCACACCCGAGGCGCTCAGGGAGGCGAGACTGTTCCTCCTCGGCATCGTGATCGGCAATCTCCTGGTCATTGCCTACAAGTACCACAGCGGACTCAATCTCTACGCTGCGGCTTATTTGCGCTGCGCGCGGAATTTGCTATAGTCCTTGTGATGCGCATTCTCGTGGTACAGGGAAAGAATCTTTGGTGGCTGTTTCATCGCCATGAAGAGATACATTACTATTCTGCCTCCATGGCGGTCTGGGGTACGGCATTTTTTACCGCTTTTCTCCTCATGTTAACTGTTAGCATAACGGGAGTTCCGGCTCCGCCGCTTCGGGTACAGATTGCGGGGAGCACACTGACACCGGGTATGAGCCGCGGAAAGGATTTGCTTGCCGCAGGGTTTTCGCTCGACGGAAATAGCGCCGATACGGAGGTGGAATACGCGGAGATTAAGGGGGTCTATGATTATAAAGCGCTCACGATGGAACTTCGGCGGGACGGAAAGCGCTACGGCAGGGTCAGGCTGGTGCCGGACGGAAAGCCGCAGGCCAAGCTGAAAGACTGCGTGCTGGTTTCCTGCTATTTCACGCCCGAAGACGAGGGCTTTTCGGAGGTCTCCTTGCAGGTAAAAAAATAGCGAGACTGAAGGCGCAGGATTTTCAGAAGCAGTCCCCCACGGAGCTGTTTGCAATCGAAGCGCCGGATGTGAAGGAATCGGTGCAAGCGGATTTTGTGATTCTGAGGCTGCAGACCGAACCCTACACGCTCTTTACGAGCTATGCGTTTGAAGCGAGCTTTACCATGGAGGGAGAGCCGCTGCGCTACAAGGTTCATGCGGATCAGACTCGCTGGGAATGAGCGAGAAATTTCGAGGGCCAAGCCTTGATTTAAGAAACGGATGCTACTCTGACGGGTGGCATCCGTTTTCCGTTCAAACGATCGGGAAATTTCCGGAGATAAAAGTCATCTGTCGTATCGTCTAAAATCAGGGACAAGAATACTTAAATTTCGGCAAATGCATAAGTTGACGGAGAATGAAATAAACTGCTAGTATCTAAGGCACAAGTTACTGTGTTGCGCGCTTGATGAGCGCGGTTTCCTGCCACGGCAGAGAAAGGATACTATGTCAGAAAAAGCACTGACCGGACTCGGCTGGTTTGCAACCTGTGTATCCGTCATGATGTATGTCTCCTATATTCCGCAGATTATGAACAATCTGCACGGAATGAAGGGAACCCCGATTCAGCCCCTGGTCGCGGCAATTAACTGCACGCTCTGGGTCACCTATGCGCTCCTAAAGAAGAATCGCGATTATCCGGTCGCGATGGCGAATGCGCCGGGTATCATTTTCGGCCTGATCGCGGCGATTACGGCGATTATCTGAGTAAAACAACAAGTCCTTTGTCATCGGCAAAGGACTTCTTTTTAAAGTGAAAAATTGTATACAAGAAAGAAAAAGGGGGAACAGCGTATGCGGAAAAACGAGAGACAAGAGCTGCCGACAACCGGGGACAAGGGGCAGGCGAAGGCAGCGGCGTCAGGGGAAACAAAACAGACGCCCGAAGCGAGAGATCAGGGCATCGTAAGAACAAGTATAATCGGCATTATTGGCAATCTGTTTCTCGTGGTATTCAAGGGGGCTATCGGACTCGCTTCCAATTCCATCGCAATTTTACTTGACGCCGTCAATAACCTGACCGATGCACTGTCCTCGGTCATCACAATCGTCGGTGCGAGAGCTGCGGCAAAAGAACCTGACCGGGAGCATCCGCTCGGACACGGTCGCATTGAATATCTGAGTGCGCTGCTGGTGGCAGCGCTGGTTCTCTATGCGGGCTTAAGTTCGCTCGTCGAGTCGGTCAAAAAGATGTTGCACCCGGAGACGCCGCAGTACAGTGCGGTCGGTCTTGTCATTATCGCGGTGGCGGTTCTCGTAAAGATTCTGATGGGGCAATATGTAAAGCACCGGGGGGAAACAGCTGAACTCGGATGCGCTGGTCGCCTCGGGTTCCGACGCCTCGTTTGATGCCTTGCTCTCGGCGTCAGTGCTCGCGTCCGCGCTCATCTTCCTCCGCACCGGCATCTCCCTCGAGGCCTATGTGGGAACCTTAATCTCGGTGATGATTGTGCGGTCCGGCTACGGCATGGTATGCGATACCCTCGATGAGATTCTCGGCAAGCGCCCGGACACGGAACTCGTCCGGAAGATTCGTGCACTCATTATGGAGGAACAGGTTGTAATCGGGGCCTACGATCTCTTTATCACGGACTACGGCCCGGAGCGCCGCTACGGCGTGGTGTATCTCGAGCTTCCGGACACGATGACCGTCGAAGAGGTTGACGCGCTGACCAGACGCATTCAGAAGCGCGTCAAAGAGGAGACCGGCATCCGCATCAGCACCATCGGCGTCTATGCCCACAATACCAAAGATCCGGCGGCCGCGGAGATGCGCCATACGGTCGAGCACATTGCGCTCTCGCATGCTTGGATTTTGCAGATCCACGGCTTTTATGCGGAGCCCGCAAAGAAATATATGCGCTTTGATGCCGTGGTGGATTTCACCAAGAGCAGGGCGGATGCGGTCGATGCCTTGCGGTGCGAAATCGAAGCCGCGTATCCGGGTTACCGGGTCGATATCACCCCGGATGCGGATGTTTCCGACCTCTCGAGCTGAGGGAAGCACTTGCAATTTTTACGCTCTTCGGGTAAAATGTAATAAATTCGTAAAGAATAGAGCCGAAGTCGGCAGAGTCGAGAGGATAGGAATGAAAAAGAACGTGGGTACAGGGAAAAAGGTAGTTACGGCAGTGTTGCTCAGCGCTGCGATTGTTGCCGGCAGCTTTGCTGCGTTCGGTGCAAAGAAGAGTGCCTATACCTTCCAGAGCGGCGGCGCAAAGATTACCTGCGGTCAGAGCGCGAAGGGAGCGCTCAACTCACTCGGCAAGGCAGATAAGGTAATTGTGCAGGAGTCCGTACAGGGCAACGGCAAGGAGAGAATATACAGCTTCAGGGGCTTTGAGCTCTGTACCTTGAGTGAGAACAACGGGGCACAGAAGGTGCAGTCCATCTGCATCCTCGACAAGAACGTCAGTACACCGGAGGGAATACGTCTCGGTGCGACGCGCGAGGCGGTCGAGAAGGCGTACGGAAGAGGCTACCGCGAAGAAGAAGGCGTTCTCTACTATACGCTCGGTGATACCGAGCTCAAGATTTACTTGACCAACGATGTGGTCGACGGCATTGAATATCTCATCGCAGATGCATCGTAACAGACCCGGCGCTCGAAAGGGCGCCGGTTTTTTCTGTGTGTAAACAAAGTTGAAAAATTAGCACTCAAAGCTTGACACTGCTAATAACTAATGTTATAACTGCTTTTGTTGAGAAGACAAAGCGAAAGCGTTTAACGTTTATTAAGGAGGCATTGTATTATGAAGCTGGTACCGTTGTTTGACCGTGTCGTGCTGAAGAAGATGGTAGAGGAAGAGACCACCGCATCCGGAATCGTACTGCCGGGTCAGGGCGACAAGGAGAAGCCGGGTCAGGGTGAGATCATTGCAGTGGGTCCCGGCGGCCTTGTGGACGGCAAGGAAGTAAAGATGCAGGTCAAGGCAGGCGACAAGGTCCTTTACTCCAGATATGCGGGTTCCGATGTGGAGCTCGACGGCGTGAAGTATGTCGTCATCAAGCAGAGCGATATCCTTGCGGTAATGGAATAAGAGAACGGACAGAAGGAGAGTGGAATTATGGCAAAGGAAGTTAAGTTTGGCGTTGAGGCGAGAGAAGCGCTGATTCAGGGTGTCAATGAGCTTGCAAACGCGGTTCGCGTTACCATCGGCCCGAAGGGCAGAAATGTTGTGCTGGACAAGGCTTACGGTGCACCGCTCATCACGAACGACGGTGTGACGATTGCGAAGGAGATTGAGCTGGAGGATGCGTTCGCAAACATGGGCGCTCAGCTCGTCAAGGAAGTTGCAACGAAGACCAATGATGTCGCAGGTGACGGCACGACGACCGCAACCGTTCTTGCGCAGGCAATGATCAATGAGGGCGTGAAGAACATTGCGGCAGGTTCCAACCCGATTGTGCTCCGGAAGGGCATGAAGAAGGCTTGCGACAAGGCTGTCGAGACCATCAAGGCAATGTCTCAGCCCATTTCCGGCAAGAAGCAGATTGCGAGAGTCGCTGCGATTTCCGCTTCGAATGACGAAGTCGGCGAGATGGTCGCAGACGCTATGGAGAAGGTTACGAACAACGGCGTCATCACGATCGAAGAGTCCAAGACCATGAAGACCGAGCTCGATTTGGTCGAGGGCATGCAGTTTGACCGCGGCTATATCTCCGCTTACATGGCAAACGATGTCGAGAAGATGGAGGCGACCCTCGAGGATCCGTACATCCTGATTACCGACAAGAAGATTTCCAACATTCAGGAAGTGCTCCCGCTGCTCGAGGAAGTTGTAAAGAGCGGGGCAAAGCTCCTCATTATCGCAGAGGATGTCGAGGGTGAGGCACTCACGACTCTCATTGTGAACAAGCTTCGCGGCACCTTCAATGTGGTTGCGGTCAAGGCACCGGGCTACGGCGACAGAAGAAAAGAAATGCTGCAGGATATCGCGGTTCTGACCGGCGGTACCGTAATCAGCGAGCAGCTCGGCCTTGAGCTCAAGGATGCGAGAATGGCTCAGCTCGGCCGCGCTAAGTCGGTCAAGGTCACGAAGGAGAACACCGTGATTGTGGACGGTCTCGGCAAGAAGGCGGATATCGACGCGAGAACCGCGCAGATTAAGGCGCAGCTCGCAGAGACCACGTCCGAGTTCGACAAGGAGAAGCTCCAGGAGCGTCTGGCAAAGCTCTCCGGCGGTGTCGCGGTGATTCGCGTCGGCGCAGCAACCGAGACCGAAATGAAGGAAGCAAAGCTCCGCATGGAGGACGCACTCAACGCAACGAGAGCAGCTGTCGAAGAGGGCATTGTCGCAGGCGGCGGCACGGCGTACATCAACGCATCGAAGGAAGTGCAGAAGCTGGTGGACAGCCTCGAGGGCGATGAGAAGACCGGCGCAAAGATTGTCATGAAGGCACTGGAGGCTCCGCTCTTCTACATTGCGGAGAACGCGGGCCTTGAGGGCGCTGTCATTGTGAACCAGGTCAAGGAGAGCAAGAAGGGCATCGGCTTCGACGCTTACAACGAGGTCTATGTCGACATGGTCAAGGAGGGCATTCTGGATCCGGCAAAGGTGACCAGAACGGCACTCGAGAACGCGACCAGCGTTGCGAGCACCCTGCTGACAACCGAGTCTGCGGTTGCGACCATCAAGGAGCCCCAGGCGGCACCGGCAATGCCGGCAGGCGGCATGGGCGGCATGATGTAAAAGAGCCGCTTCGGCAAAACGAAAACAGAAACAAAGAAAGCGGGCAGTTCGGAAATTCCGAGCTGCCCGCTTTTTGCGTCATAGGACAAGAAGAGTTGATAGCCTCCTCCGTAGCGCTTGCAGAATCAAGTTAGCGGCACCAACTCATTTTGTCCGCCTAACCGAATTTTGATTATGTTGTGGTTGCGGAATGCGAGTGGGAAATCTGTTCCCTGTATTTTCCGGGTGAGATGCCGATCTCTCTGTGAAATACAGTGATGAAATAGTTGTAATCGGGATAACCGCATTGGTAGGCGATTTCTGAAATAGAAAGGTCGGAATTCTCGGTCAGCAGTACCTTTGCCTTTCAAGACGCATATGCTGAATCTGCTTGGCAGGACCACGCCCGTAATTCTGCTTACATAATTCGTAGAGTCGTGTTCTTCCTATTTTGAAGTGGGAAGCAATTTCTGCAGACGTAAGATCTTCAGTGAAATGCTCTTGCAAGAAGGTATCTAAACTGACGGGAAGTTTTTCCTGATGAAGAGAGACCATGCGCTCCATACATAAATAAATTCCGACCGCTGAGAGAATCTTTGTTGCGGATTTGATGTAGTCCTCGGATGTTAAGGGACGTTCCCAGCAAGCTTTTTTGAGTGCAATGTAATCGACATCTAATTTCTTCGTGTATTCTTTGATTTTCTCCCAACCTTCTTCTCTGGTTTGATAACTGAATACATGGCCTAGAAGAAGGTAGCCTACTACCAGATTACCGATGATAAGAGGAGAGATGCTTTCTGTCATGCCGGCATAGCAACGATAGGTGTAGGTATTTTTTGTCCTTGCAGCATAAGAACAGGAGCGGGCATCGCACTCACGGCATTCGTTGTATCCGTTCGGCGCAGCACGCAGAATCCGGCAAAACGAGGGAAGGGATTCGGGATAAGAGGCGAGTTCGTTAAAGTTTTCATCAAAAACACAGGTTCGAATCCTGGTCAATGTGTAGAAATCCCTCAGTAGATTATGGAGTTTTACTAGGTCAAATGTCGAAATCATATGCAAATATCTCCTGCAACCATTTGCCTCATTATACAATAGCAACGAACAAAAACAAAGTTTTTAGAACACTTATGTATATATTAACCTATAGAGGCTGGGTAGAATACAAGTACAAGGTTCCGTAAATAAGAAAGGAGGACAGCTAAATGTTAGTAACATTAAAGGATATGATGGGAATTGCGGAAAAAGAGGGCATCGCAATAGGCGGTTTCAATACGCCTAATCTTGCGTCCTTAGAGGCTGTAATCGGCGCTGCGGAAGAGGAGAAATTACCGGTAATCCTGATGTTTGCGGAGTGTCATGATGAATGGGTATCTCTGGATCTCATCGGTCCGGCAATGCTGAATGCGGCAAAGCAAGCAACTGTCCCCGTCTGTGTCCATCTGGATCACGGAGAACATTTGGAGTATTTGAAAAAAGCGCTCGAGCTTGGCTTTACGGGGATTATGTATGACGGCTCCGTACTGCCGTATGAAGAAATGTAGCGAACACAAAGAAAGCCGTAGAAATGGCCCGCGAGCACGGTGCTTCGGTGGAAGCGGAACTGGGCTCCATGGGGAGACGTGAGTCGGGAGCCAATGATCGAAGCGGTGATTGTGATGAAACGAAGATTTACACAGATCCGGATTTGGCTGCGGAATTTGTCTCTGCAACGGGGATAGATCTCTTGGCTTGTTCGTTTGGCACCACACACGGCATCTACTTGAAAGAGCCTAAATTGGACTTGGGAATCGTACGAGGGGTAAGAAAAGCCACGAATGACATGCCGGTGGTAATGCATGGCGGCAGCGGAGTGAGCCGAGATGACTATCACGCTGTGATACAGGCCGGAGTAAGAAAAATCAATTACTTCACCTATATGGACAAGGCCGGAGGCTCGGGAGCAAAAAAACACCTCGATGGTCTTGCGCCGGATGCGCCGCAGTTCTATTCTTCCGTCTTTTTAGCTGCGAGAGATGAAATGAAGGAAAATGTCAGACATGCAATCAGGATGTTCGCATTGAAAGAGTAAAGGCAGGTAGGCACGACTATAAAGTTGTGATTACAGATTCGACGCATGGTGACAAAAGAGTAGGAGGATAGTCATGGACAAGAAGAAAGTAACATTTGCACTTGCTTTTTGTAATCGTGGATTCATGCCGGGAGAGCTGATTTACGCTGCACGAGAGGAGCTGATTCAGGCAGTCCAAAATGCCGGGTATGATTATATCGCCATGGATCCGGAGGCAACAAAGTTCGGTGGAATTGAAACCCGAGAAGAAGGTGCCCTATATGCGGAATGGTTGAACAATCATCGGGGACAGTTTGACGGCGTTATTTTCTCTATGCCGATTTTTGCCGATGAAAACGGCGCAATCGCTGCATTACAGGATGCCGGAGTACCTATTCTGATGCAAGCATATCCGGATGAATTGGACAAAATGGACTTTGCGCATAGAAGAGATGCGTATTGCGGTAAATTTTCGGTGACAGATGTGTTTACGCAGTACGGCGTTCCTTTTACCTGTTTACAGCCGCACGTCGTGCATCCGCTGTCGACTGAATTTGCAAAGAATCTCAAGGATTTTGCGGCCATCTGTCGTGTCGTGAATGGTATGAAACGGTTCAACATAGGATGTATCGGCGCAAGAACAACGGCTTTCAAAACGGTACGTTTTGACGAAATCACGCTTCAAAAATACGGAATCAATGTCGAGTCCTTTGATTTGTCGGAGTTTTTCTTCAAGGTAGGGAAATTGGATGATAACGACCCCGTTGTCAAGGATAAGATTGGGGAGTTGGAGAATTATACGGACTTCAGCAATGTACCCGAGGCAAATAAGAAGAATCTTGCGAAGTCTGCCGTGGTTCTGGATCGTTACATCGCAAATACCGCCTGGATGCACTTGCGCTTCGGTGTTGGAACGAATTTGAACAGGTGTTGCGCATCTGTCCTTGTGTGTTGTTGTCTTACTTAAATGATAAGGGCATCGTGGCTTCCTGCGAGATTGATATGTGCTCGGCATTGATGATGCGAGCAATGTCACTTGCGTCGGAACAGCCGACAGCGGTTCTGGATTGGAACAACAATTACGGAGATGATCCGGATAAGGTAGTCCTCTTCCATTGCGGACCGGTGGCACAGAGTTTGATGACTGCGAAGGGACAGGTCACCAATCACAAGATGTTTGACAAGACAGATCCGGGCAGCGGCTGGGGAACGAACGAGGGGCGAATCAAAGCGTTTCCGACGACGATTTCCAATTGCCAGACGAAGGACGGAAAAATCGTCACCTATGCTTCCGAGGGTGAATTCACAGCAGACAAAATACCGGAGGAGTTCTTCGGATGTGCCGGTGTGTGCGAGATTCCTCACTTACAGGATAAGTTGCAAAGACTTGCATACGGCGGATTTAAACATCACACCTCTGTCGGCGTAGGTCATATGCGCGAAGTACTTCACGAGGCATTCGTTAATTATCTTCATTACGAATGGGTGGATATCGATCACGGGGCCTACTGATTTCGAAACAGTTTATTCAGCTAGGCTTCGCGGAAACGCATAGGCGCTACAAGCTATGGTCTCAACACAAAGCGGAGATCGAAAGTTTCGAATGAAATTTGAGCTTCCTGTGAGGTGAATATGAAGATTGCCGGGGTTGATATAGGTACAACAGGATGTAAATGTACCGTGTTTGATGCGGTCGGAAAGTATTTGGGGCGGGCTTATCGTGAGTATCCTGCGAATAGAAATGACAATGGACACGAAATCGACGCAAACTTGATACTTCGCGCAGTGTTTGAAACCATTGCGGAAATGGCAAAGCAGTATCCGGACATTGCCGGAATCGGAATCACGAGTTTCGGTGAAACCTTTGTAATGACCGATGTGCAGGGAAATCCCCTGCATAAGGCAATGTTGTATACCGATCCCAGGGGGGGAGGAACAGAACCTGTCTTTGGTCGATGCACTTGGCAGTCACGAGATGCAGAAAATTACCGGTGTAAAGCCGCATGTCACTTACTCGTTGGCGAAGATGATGTGGGTGAAAGACAACATGCCTGAAGTTTACGACCATGCAGCACACATTTTCTTAATGGAAGATTTTGTGGTCTATCATCTAACGGGGGTTGCGCAGATTGATTACTCATTGGCATCAAGAACACAGGCCTTTGATATTCGCAATCTATGTTGGAGCAAGGTTATTTTTAATCAGGCTAAAATCGATATGTCTAAAATGTCAAAGCCCGTGCCAACAGGGACTCCGGCCGGTGCGGTAAGGGAAGAGACGGCGAAAGAACTTGGGCTAATGCCCGGCACGATGATTGTGAACGCAGCTCATGATCAAGTGGCTGCTGCAATCGGAGCGGGTGTATTTGACGGAAGTGTTGCCGCAGACGGAGCGGGTACGGTTGAATGTATGGTTCCGGTGTATGACAGTCTGCCCGACATGGATGTGATGTATGAGGGAAATTATGCAGTGGTACCCTACGTTGTTCCGGGGAAATATGTTACCTATGCCTATTCTTATACGGGCGGAGCGCTGATTCAGTATTGTGTAGATACACTGGCCGACAAAGAAAAAAAGCAAGCAGAAGCAGAACAAATCTCGGTTTATGAACTCCTGGAAAAACAGTATATCGAAGCAAGGGGGAGATGTTCCGGGTAAATTGTTGGTATTGCCACACTTTGCGGGAGCGGCAACACCGTATATGGATGCGGGATCAAAAGGAGCAATCCTCGGACTCACCATGGACAGCAAGGTATTCGATATTTACCGGGGCTGCATGGAAGGCGTGGTGTACGAGATGCTTGTCAATTTCGAGCTTCTCACCAAAAGTGGCATAAACTGCAAAAGAATGGCAGCGACAGGAGGCGGTGCAAAATCTCGCACGTGGATGCAGATGAAGGCAAATATCCTGAATATTCCCATTACGGCATTGTCGACCGTAGATGCGGGAACTGTGGGGGCGGTCATGTTGACCGGAATTGCCATAGGTGCTTTCCGAGACTTAAAAGATGCAGCAGAGCATATGGTACAGGAGACGGTTACTTATCAGCCGAATCGAGAAATGCATGACTTGTATAGGAGTAAATTTGAGCGCTATGCAAAGCTCTATGATGCGGTAAGGCCGCTTGTGGGAGGTGAAATGTGAACTCATATTTAGGTCATGAGAGCCAGCTATACGGTATTGAGGAACATAGGCTTATCGGTGGTAAGGGAGACGGGATGCGTCTGTTTCAGATCCACAACGGAAAAGGGCTGGATCTCACCGTTTCACCGGATCGGAACGGAGACATCACAAGACTTCGCTATAAAGGCATGAATATGAGCTATCTGTCCCCTTCCGGCTATGTGGCGCCTGCCTACTATGACAGTGTGGGAACCAACTGGCTTAGCAGCTTTACGGCGGGGTTTCTCACCACTTGCGGACTTAATAATGTCGGTACACCGAACACAGATCGGGGTGAGGTTCTGCCGTTGCACGGTAGTATTGCCAATCTTCCTACAGATTACAGCTATTGGATAAAAGAGGAGAGCGGAAGCGATGTTTATCTGGTTGTGCGTTCGGTAACAAAGGACGAGAGCATCTTCGGCAGAAAGTTATGTCTGCATAGGGAAATCAGGGTCAGCACACAAAACAACGAGTTTTGTATCAAGGACGTCATTGCGAATACCGGAGACAAAACCGAGCCGTATGAAATTCTTTATCATATGAACATGGGCTATCCCTTGCTGGATGAAGATTCAGTCATAGAGATTCCTTCCGTCGAGGTTACGCCCAGAAATGATCGGGCTGCCAAAGAAATTGCGCGCTGGATGCATATGCAGAAACCGACTGCCGGTTACGAAGAATGCTGCTATTACCATAAATTCGAAGACAAAGCAGGACGTGCAAAGATATATCAGCCGAAACTCGGATGTTCCTTGGAAATTACTTTCGATGCGGATAAATTGGACGGATTCGTCGAGTGGAAGATGATGGGAGTGCGTGATTATGTCTTGGGTCTGGAGTGTGGGAACTGTTATCCGGACGGTCGAGATGTGATGCGCGAGGAGGGAATGCTCAAATTCTTAAGCCCGGGACAGTCACAGGCGTACGAAGTTCATATCCGTCTAAGGGATGAATAATGTCAAGCGAAAGCAATCAAAGGCAAAGTAAGTATATGCAAGTACAAACCGTAAAGCAGAGCGGAGAGCACGGAGAAATAGAAGGCGTTGGTAAAAAGATAAGTCGAATTTTTCTTGGTACGGCAATTAGTCCTTTTCTGGACGGAAAGGAGGCGGATGTTTTGCTGGATCAAATGTATGCCTTGGGCATCAATGCGTTTGACTCGGCAAGGGGATATGGATTATCGGAAAGCGTGTTGGGACGATGGGTAAAACATAGGAAGAACCGCGAGGAGGTGGTGCTCTTAACAAAGTGTGGGAATGCCACACCGACAGGCACAGTTCATATCGACAGAGATGTGATGACAAATGAGTTGAAGCGGTCGTTATCAGAACTGGGGATGGACTATGTGGATATTTTGCTTTTGCACCGGGATGATGTAAATACATCGATTGCCGAATATCTGGAGACCTTTAATGACTTTGTGAGAGAAGGAATTATCAAATCATTCGGCGTATCCAACTGGACCGTAGAGAGGATACAAGAAGCGAATGCATATGCTGCGAAGCATGCTCTGCGTCCGTTTGCCGTTTCCAGTCCGAATTTTGGACTGGCGGAACAGGTAAACGATCCATGGGGAGGTAACTGTGTCACGATTTCCGGTCAAGGAAACCAAGCGGCGCGAGATTGGTATTCCCGAACGAACATGCCGGTGCTTGCATATTCCGCTTTGGGACGAGGGTTTTTCTCAGGACGGTTTGAAGCCGGAGATTACGAAACCGCCATGTCGGTTTTGGATGCTTATGCGCAGAAGGGATACATGTACCCGGTGAATATGGAACGTCTTGAACGATGCCAAATATTGGCTGAAAAACGAAGCTGTTCCGTGGCACAGGTGGCCATGCGTTACATTTTTTCCCATTCGATGAACGTATTTGCGATTGTATCTACGACAAGTCCGGACAGGATGAAGCTGAATCTTGAATCGTCCAAGTTAAAACTCAGTCAGGAAGAGGTGAGATTCCTTGAGACGGGTACTAGATAGTCAGTGCTGCGGGTGAGAATGTGGTTTTTCTATGAAAAGTAATGCTCAAAAACAATTTTTTCAAGGAGGAAAAGACACATGAAGGCAAAGAGAATCATCAGTATTGCGACGGCAGCTATGCTTACGGTCGGTTTAGTGGGGTGCGGAAATTCAAAGTCCGCGGGCTCCTCGTCGGCTACGCAAGCGGCATCTGAACAGGGTCAGACTACAGGCACCGCATCAGGCGGAAGCATCGCAAACAAGGATAAGCCGATTGCGTGGTTTAACAAACAACCTTCCAACAGTACGACCGGAGAGTTGGATATGCAGGCATTACACTTTAATGACAAGACCTACTACGTCGGTTTTGATGCGAATCAGGGTGCGGAGCTACAGGGCAAGATGGCATTGAACTATATCAAAGAGCACGCTAAGGATATAGACCGGAACGGAGACGGCATTATCGGATATGTACTTGCCATCGGAGATATCGGACACAATGACTCGTTGGCGCGTACCAGAGGTGTTCGGAAAGCTTTCGGTACCGGAATAGAAAAAGATGGACTCATTAACCCGGATCCGATCGGAACCAATACGGACGGAAGTTCGCGTATTGTAAAGGATGGTTCCATCGAAGTAGACGGTAAGACCTACGTAATCCGTGAGTTGGCTTCCCAGGAAATGAAGAATTCCGCGGGAGCAACATGGGATGCCGCTACCGCGGGAAATGCAATCATCACGTGGAGTGCTTCGTTCGGAGATTCGATTGATATGGTCGCTTCGAACAATGACGGTATGGGTATGTCCATGTTCAATGCGTGGAGCAAGGAGAAAGGTGTTCCGACCTTTGGTTACGATGCGAATGCAGATGCCGTTGCGGCAATTGCAGACGGATATGTAGGGACCATTAGCCAGCACGCAGATGTTCAGGCATACCTGACCCTCCGAGTTCTGCGTAACTCTCTGGACGGCGTGGATATCAGCTCCGGTATCAGCAAGCCTGACGAGGCGGGGAATGTTCTCTCCGACGAAGTTTATCGCTATGATGAAGATACCCGCTGCTTTTATGCACTCAACGTGGCAATTACGCAGGAAAACTACAAGGAGCATATGGATTCGACCAAAGTATATGAGCCGGTCAGCAAGCAGTTGGATGTGTCAAAGCACGCCACTAAGAAGGTTTGGTTATGTATTTATAATGCTGCGGATAACTTCCTGGGTTCCACCTACCAGCCGTTGTTGAAGCAGTACGATGACATCCTGAACCTTGATGTAGAATATATCGGTGGTGACGGTCAGACGGAGTCGAATATCACGAACCGCTTGGGCAATCCGAATCAGTATGATGCTTTTGCAATCGACATGGTGAAAACTGACAACGCAGCGTCTTATACCGCATTGCTGAGCGAGTAAAAGAATAATGAAATGAAGGGCTTGCCGGGGGATACCGGCAAGCCCTTTTCGTAGGCGAATGAGAACGGAAAGCAGTGTGCCCGGCAGTACCGATTCTTTCGGTCATTCCGGCACGAGTGCTTCATAGATGCTTTTTACAAGAAACTTTATTTTTCACAGATGCACGAAAAAATGTAATATTAAGCGTGATGAGAAAAATCGTGTCGACCCGGAAGGTTTAGCTTTCGGTAGGGAGAAGCTGCAAAGACGTTCATATCTCCGCCCGCGGCTTTGCCATCATGGACCAGTTGCTGTGATAAATCACGAAGCCGGGCGGTGCGCCGTTCACTTTTTTCACGTTGCGGCGCTGCAGGTAGTCGATTTCTACCTTGTCCTGATCCCGCCCCTTGGAATAGTAGGCGGCGAGGGCGGCTGCCTCTTCAAAGCAGCGATCCGGGAGTTCCTGTCCGTTCGCTTTGACAATGACATGAGAGCCCGGCATACCCTTCGCGTGAAACCACCAGTCGGAACCCGAGGCGACTTTAAACGTGAGTTCTTCGTTCTGATAGTTGTTCTTGCCGACGAAGATATCGAAGCCGTCGCTTGAGCGGAAGTGAAGCGGATGCGACTGAATTTTTTGCGGGCGCTTTCCTTTTTGAGCACGTTGGCGCTTCACATACTGGAAGGCTGCGAGTTCCTCCCGAATTTCCGCGAGGTCGCTCTCCTCGGTCGCGAGTTCAAGAGCGGTCAGGACGGAGGCGAGATGCGCTTCTTCCTGCACGGTCTTTTCAAGTTCCGCGCCGACCGCGAGCTCGGTGCGTTTTAACTTGGCGTAGCGGTCAAAGTACTTTTTCGCATTTTCGGCGGGGCTTAAGTTCTTGTCGAGCGGAATTCGGAGCGGTCGGTTCTCGTCATAGAAGTTTTCGGCCACATAGTGATCCGCACCCGCCGGGATTTGGTATGCATAGCTATTCAGTAAATCGCCGTAGATGCGGTACTTCTCCTTCTTTTGGCTGTCCGCGAGCTGTTTTTCCTGCAAAATCCGCTTACGTTGACTGCGCTCTAAATGGTTTTGGACAAGGCGGCGGAGGTCCGAGGACTTTTGCCGCATGCGGGAGCTCTCCGCACGGAGGGCATAGTAGGAGTAAAGCAGTTCGCTTACGGATGTATAGCGGCGCGCTTCGAGACCTTCGGCTTTGAGGGTCTCAAGCGGAAGGGCCGAAAACTCAACCGGGACTTCGTCTCGGAGATACATAACGGGCTCGAAGCGCTCTGTGCGAACCGTTTCCATGAGGGAAGAGAAGACGGAATAAAGCGCATTCCGCTTCTCCGCCGACAGACCGTCAAAGACTTCTCTGGGCTCGAGAGAGGCGCGGAACAGGACTTCCTGCGCAATCAGCGAGGAGATTCCCGAAAAGGCGGAAGAAAGTGCACGGTCCAGCGGGAGCGAGCCCTGCGCGGTTAGGGCAGCGGTAAAATCCGTCTCAGAGAGTTCGAGCGGGTTGGTTTTTTGAAGCTTTTCCGGGACAAAATAAGGACGCCCCGGCAGCACTTCGCGGAGCGAACTCACACTTGCGGGTACGCGGCGCATGCTGTCCAAAATGACATCGTTCTCATCGGTAAAGATGATATTCGAGTACTTGCCCATGAGCTCCGTATACAGTGCACGCGGCGCGATGTCTCCGAGCTCATTGAGCTGCGTGGTTTCAATGCGGACGATGCGTTCCAGCCCGAGCTGTTCCACGGCAGTTATCTTTCCGGAGCCGATGTGCTTTCGCAGTAACATAGCAAAGCCGGGCGCTGTGAGCGGACTCGGTTTGTTTTCCGCTTGGAGATAGAGCAGCGGCAGCGAGGCCTCGCAAGAGATCAAGAGGCGATGCTGCGCCGCATGATTTTTAACGGTCAACAGGAGCTCGTTTTTTTCGGGCATCGCGATTTTCTGGATGTGCCCGCCGAGCAGAGTGTCGCGCAATTCCTTGACGAGCGCGGCAATGACAATACCGTCTAAAGCCATATAGTTTCCTTTCCGTAGTCGGCAAAATAGTAGATGAAAAGGCAGAAATTTAGGGCGCCGAGATTGAAACATACTTGCAAACATCAACGAAATGCGGTAATGTTAATCACGCTTTCTTGCTATAGGAGACTTTTCGCAGTGTTCCGCGAAAAAACAACAACATTTTTGAGAAGGATTCAATCAGAATGGCGTCAAATTTAGTGATCGTGGAGTCACCGGCAAAGGTGAAAACAATTAAGAAGTTTCTAGGTTCCAATTATGTGGTGGATGCGAGTCAGGGACATGTTCGCGACCTTCCCAAATCTCAGCTCGGCATCGATGTCGAGCACGGATATGAACCAAAGTATATCACAATTCGCGGAAAAGGCGATGTTCTCGCAAAACTTCGGAAAGAAGTGAAGAAAGCGGACAAGATTTACCTCGCAACGGACCCGGACCGCGAAGGAGAAGCCATCAGCTGGCATTTGCAGAAGGCGCTGAAGTTGGATGAGTCCGGCAAAAAAGTGTACCGCATCAGCTTCAACGAGATCACAAAGAATGCGGTGCGCGAGAGCATCAAGCACCCCAGAGCCATAGACATGGATTTGGTGGATGCCCAGCAGACGCGCCGCATCTTAGACCGCATGGTGGGTTACAGCATAAGCCCCCTGCTCTGGGCAAAGGTAAAGCGCGGACTCTCCGCCGGCAGAGTGCAGTCGGTCGCGCTTCGTATGATATGCGACCGCGAGGCCGAGATTGAGGCTTTTGTGCCGAAGGAGTACTGGTCCCTGGAAGCCGAGACGCACGCCAAGGGCAGCAAAAAGGCGCTGAAAGCGCGCTACTACGGCGTCGGCAAGGAGAAGACGGAACTCCGCAGTGAGGCAGAGTGTCTCAAGGTCATTGCGGACTGTGAGGGCCAGCCGTTGCTCGTGCAGGAAATCAAGAAGAGCGAGCGAAGCCGCAAGGCCCCGCTGCCGTTCACGACTTCGACCCTGCAACAGGAGGCTTCGAAACGCCTCAATTTCTCGACGCAGAAGACCATGCGCATTGCGCAGCAGCTCTACGAGGGCGTCGAGGTGGAGGGCAGAGGTACCATTGCTCTCATTACCTATCTGAGAACCGACAGCACCCGTATTTCCGAAGAGGCCGATAAGCTTGCGCGGGAGTACATTCGCGAGAACTACGGCGCGGACTATGTCGCCGAGGAGCGGAAGGAGAAGCAGAGCGGGCAGAAGATTCAGGATGCCCACGAAGCCATTCGACCGATTGATATCAGCTTGACGCCAACCATGGCAAAGAACTCGCTTTCGCGTGATCAGTTCCGCCTCTATCAGCTCATCTGGAAGCGCTTTGCGGCGGGCCGGATGCGGGAGGCGGTCTATGCATCCACCTCCGTCAAGCTTGCCTGCGGAGAGCATCGCTTTGCGCTCTCCGGCTCTTCACTTAAGTTTTCCGGCTTTATGGAAGTGTACAGCGACAGTGAGGAAGAAGAGGAGGAGAAGCCGGATGCGGCACTCTTAAAGCTCAGCGAGGGCGAGGAACTTGTGCTCGAGGGCTTTGACAAGGAGCGGCATTTTACCCAGCCGCCGGCGCACTTCACGGAGGCGAGCCTGGTCCGCGCCATGGAGGAACAGGGCATCGGGCGTCCGAGTACCTATGCACCGACCATTACGACCATACTGGCGCGTCGCTATGTGATTAAGGAACAGAAAAATCTCTATGTGACGGAGCTCGGACAGGTTGTAAACCGTATGATGGTGCAGTCTTTTCCGGTCGTTGTCGATCCGCAGTTCACAGCAAATTTAGAACGCTTGCTTGACTCGGTCGGAGAAGGTAAAATGAATTGGAAGACTGTTGTAGAGAATTTTTATCCGGATCTCGATGCCGCGGTGAAGAAAGCGGAACAAGATTTGGACAGTGTTAAAATCGCAGACGAAGAGAGTGATGTCGACTGCGAACTCTGCGGCAGACGGATGGTCATAAAGTACGGTCCGCACGGTAAGTTCCTTGCCTGCCCGGGCTTCCCGGAGTGCCGGAACACGAAACCCTATCTCGAAAAAATAGGGGTCAAGTGTCCGAAGTGCGGGGGAGAACTGGTGCGCAAGAGAACCAAGAAGGGGCGCATTTACTACGGCTGTGAGAACAACCCGACTTGTGAATTTATGAGTTGGGCAAAGCCGTCGGAGAAGCGCTGCGAAAAGTGCGGTGGTTATATGACGGAACGTGGCAATAAGTTGGTCTGCGCAAACGAAGCTTGCGGACACAGCGAAGTGCTCAGAAAGGAGGATAAGGGCTGAGAAGTTCGATTGCAGCAAAGACACAACCGGGAGATCGACATTAGAGGAGAGACATCATGAGCGTGCAATTACTTGACAAGACCAGAAAGATAAACCAGCTGCTGCAAAACGGAAAAAATGTGAGGGTAAAGTTCAATGACATCTTGCTGATTCTCAGCTCTGTCTTGGACGGAAGTACGCTGGTCATCAGCAAGAAGGGTAAATACTTGGTACAGGCGGCATAAACGGGGGAGAGCAAGAAGAGTTTGGCGGTCTTTTGAGCGGCAAGGTGGGGAGTTATGCCGATTCGCTTTTAAACGAGCGGCTGCTTGCCATCCTGTCCACCAAGGAAAATGTGAATCTGGAAACTCTGGGTTTTGCGCGCGAGGCGGTACAGAACCGCCAGGCGCTTGTTACACCGATTTATATTGCAGGTGAGCGTCTTGGAACTTTGATGGCATACAAAGAGGCCGCATTTACCATTGACGATATCATTGTGAGCGAGTACGCAGCGATGGTCATCGGCATGGCGATGCGCCAAAGTGTGAATGAGGAGTATCAGGAAGAAGCAAGAAAGCTTCAGATTGTGCGCGGGGCAATTCAGACCCTGAGCTTTTCGGAGCTGGAAGCTGTTACCCACATCTTTAGCGAGTTGAACGGGACCGAAGGCGTCCTGGTCGCAAGCAAAATTGCCGACAGAGTCGGCATCACCCGCTCGGTTATTGTGAATGCGCTCCGAAAGTTCGAGAGCGCGGGCGTCATAGAGAGCCGTTCCAGCGGTATGCGGGGCACCTACATTAAAATTTTGAACGATGCGGTCTTTGAAGAGATCGCGGCCTACCAGGAAGAAAACGGAAAACGGAGAACCGCTGCCGCAAAACGTTAAAATCCTTTGCAAATCGGCCGAAAAAGTGATAGAGTAAGTGAGTTACGGGATTTTTCCCAGACAACACGTCCGCCGAGGCGCGCTCCGGGTGCTGCGAAGAGCAGTGGAGCGTCGCCGAAAGGCGGGCGGAAGACCAAACCACAGGAGGCAAATAAAATGGGCGTAGTATCAATGAAGCAACTTTTGGAAGCAGGTGTGCACTTCGGTCACCAGACCAGACGCTGGAACCCCAAGATGGCACCGTACATCTACACGGAGAGAAACGGCATCCACATCATCGACCTGCAGAAGACGGTCGGCATGGTGGACGATGCTTACAAGGCAGTCATGGACATCGCGGCTGCGGGCGGCACGATTCTCTTTGTCGGAACCAAGAAGCAGGCGCAGGATGCGATTAAGGAAGAGGCAGAGCGCTGCGGACAGTTCTACGTGAACGAGAGATGGCTCGGCGGCATGCTCACCAACTTCAAGACCATTCAGTCCAGAATCAAGAGACTGCGCCAGATCGAGGAGATGAGCCAGGACGGCACCTTTGAGCGTCTTCCGAAGAGAGAAGTGACGGAGCTCAAGAAGGAGCTTGAGAAGCTCGAGAAGAACCTCGGCGGCATCAAGGATATGAAGAAGATCCCGGACGCAATCGTGATCATCGATCCGAAGAAGGAGCACATCTGCGTCACGGAGGCACATAAGCTGAACGTTCCGCTCATCGGCATTGCGGACACGAACTCCGATCCGGAGGAGCTGAGCTACGTAATCCCGGGCAACGACGACGCAATCCGCGCGGTGAGACTCATTGTCTCCAAGCTCGCAGACGCTGTTGTCGAGGCACACCAGGGTGAGGAGCACCGCAACGAGGAAGTCGCAGAGGGCGATGATACGGCTGCGGCAGCAATCAAGGCAGCTATCGAAGCAAACGAGCGTTAAGAGAAAGAGCGAGAGGAGATAAGAGATGGGCGCAATTACAGCGGCAATGGTTAAGGAACTCAGAGAGCTTACCGGCGCAGGCATGATGGACAGCAAGAAGGCTCTTGCGGCAGTCGAGGGCGACATGGAAAAGGCGATTGAGTTCCTTCGTGAGAAGGGACTTGCAGGCGCGCAGAAGAAGGCGAGCCGTATCGCAGCAGAGGGCATGGTTGCTGTTCTTGTCAGTGCTGACGGCAAGAAGGGCGTTGCGGTCGAGGTGAATGCAGAGACCGACTTCGTCGCGAAGAACGAGAAGTTCAGAAACTATGTCGGCGAGGTTGCACAGCAGGCGCTGGATACCAATGCTACAGATCTCGAGGCTTTCCTCGCAGAGCCGTGGAAGGCAGACAACTCCCTCACGGTGAAGGAGCAGCTCTCCGCTATGATTTCCGTGATCGGCGAGAAGCTTGACATTCGTCGTTTCCGTCAGCTCAAGGAGGAGAACGGCTTTGTCGAGTCCTATGTCCATGCGGGCGGTAAGATCGGCGTTCTCCTTGCGGTCGAGACCGATGTCGTGAACGATGCGGTCAAGGAGATGGCAAAGAATGTCGCAATGCAGGTCGCAGCGCTGAAGCCGCTCTACACGAGCGATTCCGAGGTCGATGCGGACTACCTTGAGAAGGAGAAGGAAATTCTTGCGGCGCAGATTAAGAATGATCCGAAGATGGCAAATAAGCCGGAGAAGGTCATTGAGGGCGCTGTGCAGGGCCGTCTCCAGAAGGAGCTGAAGGAAATCTGCCTTTTGGACCAGGTTTATGTCAAGGCAGAGGACGGCAAGCAGAGCGTAGCTGCATACGTGGCTTCCGTCGCGAAGGAGAACCAGGCAAACATCGCAATCAAGACCTTTGTCCGCTTTGAGACCGGCGAGGGCCTTGAGCACAAGAGCGAGAACTTTGCGGAAGAAGTCGCAAAGCAGATGCAGGGTTAATATATACCTGCGATTCGCCGCTTTCCGAAAGAGGTAAATAGACCGCCGAACTGTCGTATTCAAAGTACGACAGTCCGGCGGTTTTTGTTGCAAATTGCGAAGATGAATTTGCGGCCGTTCAAAGAACGCGGGATGCGGGAGGAACGTAAAATAAGCCGTCGTACTTGCGTTTTATGGGAAAGCCCCTATGATAGATGTAGACAAGAAAACATAGGGGGAAACAATGAAGAAAGCAAGCTTGGCACTCGTTGCGATAGCGCTCGCGTTGACGGCCTGCGGCGGAAGCAAGAAGGCAGAGTCCGCGGCGGAGACAAAGACCGCTTCTGTCGAAACGGCGGCGGAAGGTACGGAGGCCACGAATGAGGCGGCGGACAAAACCGAAGCGGCGCAAACGCCGTCGGTTGCGGAGACTGTTGTTCTGGATCGCGAGGGCTTAAAAATCACTGCGAAAGAACTGGATATGAACGGAAGCCTGGGCCCTTCTCTTAAGCTGCTCATTGAAAACGGGACGGAACAAAACGTGACAGTGCAGATTCGCGATATGAGCGTGAACGGCTACATGATAGCGCCGCTCCTTTCTTCGGCGGTCGGCAAAGGGGAAACAAAAGAAGACGGCGTAGGCTTTTCTCCCCGCGCCCTGAAACTCAGCGGAATCGATACCTTCGCCGAGCTGGAGTTTCGTTTTTGCGTCTTAGACAGCGAAACGCTCGATAAACGTTATGAGTCCGAGCCGATTACGCTAAGGACATCGGCGGCAGAGGACTATCAAGAGCGCTTCGATGACAGCGGAACCGTGGCATACGAGGGCGAGGGCGTTAAAATCGTTGTGAAAGGACAGCTTGAAAAAGAAAACGGTTTCGGTCCCGGAATTCTTCTGTACATCGAGAATAAGAGCGATAAGAAAATCGCAATTCACGCGACGGATGTCACAGTGAACGATGTGGTGTTGGAACCCATCTTCAGTCCGGAAATTGCGCCCGGAAAACATGTGATCGAGGCTATGACCTTTTTTGACAATCAACTGGAGGACAGTAAGATAAGCGCTGTGCGGAAGGCAGCGTTTAAATGTTTGATTGTAGACGCAGAGTCCTCCGAGACGGTCAAGGAGACAGATCTGATTCAGCTAAAGTTCTAAGTGAAATAAGCGAAGCGGTCGTCAAGACGTCCGATTCGCTTTTTTTTATTGAAATATCATTTTTATCGTCATATTAGCCAAACGAACTTGACAATTAGACTACACTATCTTATGCTTTAGAAAAGCAACGGCAAGCACGGTACAAATTCCTTTGAATTTGTATTTTTTTTGCTGAAGCAATTAGAAGTAACTAAGTTTTGAGAGGTAGAACAAATCATGCGACACAAACGTGTTTTCGCTGTCCTTATGTTGGTACTCGGCATATTGCTTTTTTTGACACCCGGTACAATCACGCCGGTTTGTCCCGTGAAGCCGGACGGAAGCTTTATGAAGTGTCACTGGATGGACATCGCGGAACAGGGACTCGGTGCGGTGATTGCCTTCGGCGGCGTACTGGCGCTGCTTTCCCGGAGAAGCTCGGTGCGGGCATCGCAGCCATGAATCTGGGGCTCGGCGTGCTGAGTTTTCTGTTCGCAAAGAGCTTAATCGGCGGCTGCAAAATGCACGATATGGCCTGCAATCTCTACACGAGACCCATGGTGTATTTCCTGTCGGTCCTGCTCATCTCGGTGAGCGCGGTATATCTTTTGCTTGCCCTGCGCGGAGAAACGGCCCATGGAAGAACTTAAAGCAGAGGGGATTTGTAAGCGTTTTCTCCGGGGCAGTCGAAGCGTCGAGGCGCTTCGGAATGCCGAAATCAACTTGAAACGCGGCGAGCTTGTATTTTTGGTCGGCGCTTCGGGCAGCGGAAAAACGACCCTGCTCAAAATTCTTGCGGGACTTCTTAAGGCAGATGTAGGACGGATTATTTACGGCACGCGGGATGCCGGAGCATTTTCGGAGGACGCTTGGTGTGTATTCAGACGCACGGAACTCGCATATCTGCCGCAACAGCTTGGGCTTTTGACAGCCTTGACCGCAGTGCAGAATGTGGCGTTACCTGCCATGCTGCACAGTCGGGAACGGCGTACGGCGGAAGTTTACGGGAGAGCGAGTGCCCTGCTTGACAAGGTCGGCGCACTTTCGTTAAAGGATGCTTATCCCGCAGAGCTTTCCGGCGGAGAAACGAAGCGTGTGTTACTCGCGCGGGCGCTTATGACGGAACCTAAGTTTTTGCTTGCGGACGAACCGACCGCTGATTTGGATCCGAAGAGTGCGGCGGATTTTATCGAGCTCTTTTCGGAGCTCCGCACGAACGGCTGCGGCGTCCTGGCGGTGACACATGAACATGCCCATCTGCAGCGCGCGGACCGCGTGCTGGAACTCGAAGAGGGGCGTGTGCGTACTTTGAGGAGGCGCGAGAAACGCTCGCGCAAGGATACGGGAAGGGGTAAGAAATGATGCTTCAAGGAAAGAAGGGGATTCGCGGGCTCGCGGCATTCTTGGCGGCGCTTTGCATGGTGCTGTTTCTGATTGTTCCGGCCTATGCCGAGACCAAGTATGCCAACTGGCAGGAGGTCGCGTCCACCATGGGAACGGTCCTGGACGGCGCGGTAGAGGCTTACGGTGCGGGCGGTGAAGAGGCCGGTAAGAAAGCGACCGAGCAGGTCAATGTGGCCTACTATAAGTTCTACGAGAAACTCGGCTTTGAAAAGACAGTTATGGCTTCGATCTCGGGAAGCCGCGGCTCCGATGTGGAGCACCAGTTCTATCTGGTGAAAAAAGTGATTCGAGACGGCGGCAGTCAGGAGGAGTTAAAGAGCAGCGTCGAGACCTTAAAGAGCATGCTCACCGAGGATGCCGTCACCCTGGACGGCGGCAAAGCAGCGGCGCAGGGAAGCGACGGGGACACGGCGGAGCAGCAAAAGAGCGGGGCGGCCTGGCAGACCTTTTTCGCGGTGCTCGGTCTTACGCTTCGAGAGGGACTTGAGGCCATTCTGGTCATCGCGGCGATTATTGCCTACCTCGTGAAGACAAACAGCCGAAAATATCTTGCGTCGGTCTACATCGGCGCGGGCCTCGGCGTGCTGTTCAGCGTGGTGCTCGCAATGATTTTCAACGGGATTGCGGCGAGCCTCGGCGACGCACAGTCCGGTGCCGGACAGGAGATTTCGAGGGCATTACCATGTTCCTCGCGGTCATCGTCCTCTTCTATGTAAGCAACTGGATGCTCTCGAAGGCAGAGGCGGAGACCTGGAACAAGTACATCAAGGACAAGGTACAGCAGAGCATCGACAAGGGCAGCATGTACACGCTTTCCTTCTCGGCCTTCCTCGCGGTTGCGCGTGAGGGTGCGGAGCTCATCATGTTCTTCCAGGGTATGCGCGCAAATATTACGAACAACCCGCATATGCTCTGGGCGGGACTTGCACTTGCGGTTGTGATACTCGTGATTGTCTACTTTGCAATTACAAAGCTCTCGGTGCGCCTGCCCCTAAAGCCCTTCTTCACCTTCACGAGTGTGCTTATGTTCATCCTCTGCATTTCCTTTGTCGGCAAGGGTGTCTATGAGCTTCAGGAGGCGGATGTTATCGGCAGAACTATTATCCCGTGGATGAACGGCTTCAATTTCGAGCTTCTCGGCATTTACGATCGCTACGAGAATCTCATTCCTCAGCTTATTCTGCTGGCATTGACGATATTCACCTATCGTTACCAGCTGGGTAAAAATAAAACACAGAAACAGGGAGGTAAAGAGTCATGATGAAGAGAAGTTTGGCACTTTCGATGCTGATTGCGGCTGTTGCGCTGAGTGCGTGCGGCGGCAGCAAGAGCGCGGAAACCACGGCTGCGAGCAGCGCTGCGGAAAGCGGCGCAGAGACCACGGCTGCTATGGGCGAGACCAAGATGGAGGAGACCAAGGCAGAGGCAAAGGCTCCGGGCGAAGACGCGGGCTTTGAGGAGTTCCCGATCGGTGACGATCAGGAGGTCGGTCCGCTGATTATCTCCGGTGTGTACTTCCAGCCGGTCGACATGGAGCCGGCAGGCAACTCGCTCTCGAAGGCGGATTCCGATTGCCACATCGAGGCGGATATCACGGCGAGCCAGGAGGGCACGACCCTCGGCTACGGCAAGGGTGATTTGTTCCGTGGCTGCAGGTTAAGGCTATTATCCAGAAGAAGGGTTCCGACAAGGAGCCGACCGAGGTCGCTTTCATGCCGATGAACGCTTCCGACGGCCCGCACTACGGTGCGAACTTCAAGTTCCCGGAAGGCGTCGGCGTCTATGACGTCAAGTTCGTTGTGAGCGCACCGGGCAATGACTATCTGCTCCACGTCGACAAGGAGACCGGTGTTACGGGTCGCTTCTGGACCGAGCCGCTGGTTGCGGAGTGGCCGGATTTCGAGTGGAACGGACCGCAGTGGTAAAAAGAACGCTTTGACTTCAGTACGGGCGGAGGGGCAACCCTTCGCCTGTATTGCCGTGTATAACACTTGAGAGGGAAGGTGATTCTATCCTAAAGTTGTTTGTCAAAATCATGGAGGGCGGAATTGCGTTTTCGGTCACCATGGGTCTTTTGTTTTCCTTGTTGCGCTATGAGGAGAGAGCCAAACGCGTCCGCATCATAGGCTTTTCCGTAATCGGCGGCTTTCTCGCGGCGGCGCTCTCGGCGTATTTGCGTTCGATACCGAATTTTCTGAACCGAACCGCCTTAAATTTCTATAGTATGCTGCCCGTTGTCGGGAGCATGTTGCTGTTACTCTTGCTTATTCTGTTCGGTTCCTATCTTCGAAAAAAACAGCGGACGGCATACGAAATCTTACTGAGTCTCGCTGTGGTCCTATATAGTCTCGCCTCGTTTTTCTCCTACCTTCCGCTGATCATGACCAATGTGAGCAGCTTTGTGAGCTACGGAGAGAGCGCTGTCAGCACGGCGGTTTTGTTCCGTGTCATCGGCTACAGCCTGGCGATTCTTGTTATGTTGCTCTCGGGAATTGCTGCGTTTCGCTGCGGTCTCTGCCTCGGGGAACGGGAACTTGATTTGTTGTTGCCGCCGGTACTCTTGCTCCGCGGTATCTCGCAGGCCGCGCTCATTCTGCAGCGGCTTTATTCGCTGCGGATTATTCCGCGCAATCCGAAGTTTTTTGAATGGCTCAGCTTTGTGATCAATCACAGCCTCGTTTTCGACGCACTTCTGTTTGCCCTGCTGCTTGTGATACCGCTGATCCTCCTGTTGCGGCACCTGAGAGTAACGGAGAGCTATCGCAATCGGGCGGAACTCAGAAAGCTGAAGGCGGGGCACCGCCGCGTGCGCCACTGGGCCGCATTTTTTGCCCTGCTTCTTGCGCTTGATCTCTCGAGCATCACGGCGCTCAAGTCCTATGCGGGGCGGGAAATTCCGCTCTCTGCGCCGGAGGATTACGCGATTGAGGACGGGCGCATTGTCGTGCCGCTTGAGAGCCTGCAGGATGAGCATCTGCACCGCTATGAGTACACCGCGAAGGACGGCATCAAGATGCGCTTTATTCTGATTAAAAAATCACAGAGCGCTTACGGTGTGGGCCTCGATGCCTGCGAAATTTGCGGGCCGACCGGCTACTTTGAGCGGAAGAACGAGGTGGTCTGCAAGCTCTGCGATGTCGTGATGAACAAGGGCACCATAGGCTTTTCCGGCGGATGCAATCCCATTCCCTTCCCCTATCTGGTGCACGATCAAAAGATATACATAGAGACGGCCGATCTTGACAAGCTGTCCTATGTATTCAAGTAAAGGGGGCGCTATGTTTTTACGCATGGTATTGGGCGCCGTATTCCGGCAAAAGAGCAAGATGTTCATGATTGCGTTTACCGTTGCGCTCGGCGTGAGTCTTTCGACCGCGATGCTGAACACTATGCTCGGCGTCGGCGATAAGGTAAACCAGGAATTAAAGACCTACGGCGCGAACATCAATGTCGTTCCGAAGGATGCATCCTTGCTCGGCGATCTCTACGGCATCGGCGAAGAGGCAGATGCGGAGCGGAGCTATCTCGACGAGTCGAAGCTCGGGAATATCAAGACCATATTTTGGGCCTTTAACATTGTCGATTACACCCCCTATTTCAACACAACGGTGCAGGTGAACGGCAATGCCGAGAATACAAGACTGGTCGGTACCTGGGTCAAACATCACATGGACTTGCCGACAGGTGAATCCGTGGACACCGGTATGCAGCATTTAAAGAGCTGGTGGGAGATGAACGGCGAGTGGCTTGACGAGACAGATTCGGACGGCGTGATGGTCGGATCGATTTATGCGCTTCGAAACAATTTATCCGTCGGTGATAAACTGGAGCTAAAAAGCAATCAACTGACAAAGACCATGGTGGTCAGAGGCATTTTCAGCTCCGGAAGCGACGAGGACCAGTATATCTACTGCCTGCTCCCGGTCGCCCAGGCGTTTGCGGGCAAGGAGAATGTGGTGAGCAGCATCGAAGTTTCGGCGCTCACAACCCCGGACAATGAGCTCGCGAGGAAGGCTGCGCAGAATCCGCTGAGCCTTACGGTCAAAGAGTGGGAAGTCTGGTACTGCACGGCCTATGTGAGTTCCATCTGCTATCAGATTCAGGAAGTCATTCCGGATTCGGTCGCGAAGCCCATACGTCAGTTGCGGAATCCGAGGGCGATATCTTGAATAAGACCACGCTCCTCATGGTGCTGATTACGGTGCTCAGCTTACTCGGTTCGGCACTCGGCATCTCAAATCTTGTGACGGCTGCCGTCATGGAGCGGCGCACGGAGATAGGTCTCGAGAAGGCGGTCGGTGCGAGCAACGGGCGTATCATCGGCACCATACTCACGGAAATTATGCTGACCGGCGTGATCGGCGGCGTGGCCGGTTATTTCGTGGGCCTCATGCTGACCCAGCTGATTGGCTTCGGCGTCTTTGGCTCAGCCATTCCGCCGGCAGCCATGGTAATTCCGATTGTCGCCCTGCTGATCTTCTTTGTGACCTTGCTCGGCAGCATACCGGCCATACGCTACCTGCTGCATCTGAATCCGACGGAGGTTCTGCATGGAAAATAAAGAGAAACAGCCGCGGGAGCGGAAAATGAGCCGCCGCCGCATGTACTTTCACATGGTGATGGCCTCGCTGGCCAGACGGCGTTCTCGCATGATTACGGCACTCCTCGCGATTGCGATGGGGGCCACGGTGCTCTCGGGACTCGTGACCATCTACTATGACATCCCGCGCCAGATGGGCAAGGAGTTTCGTTCCTACGGTGCGAATCTACTGATTATGCCGACAGAGTCGGGCGGCTCTCTCAGCGAGGCGCAGGTCAAAGAAGTTCGGGATACCATACCGGCGGATAAATTGGTCGGAATGGCCCCCTACCTCTACCATAACGCCAAAGTGCGCGAACAGCCCTATCTGCTCGCAGGCACGGATCTTGCGGGCGCAAAGCAAAACAGTCCCTACTGGCTGATTCACGGAAACTGGCCGGAAAAGTCGAGGGAAGTCCTGCTCGGCCATGAGATCGCAAAGACACTGAAACTGAATATCGGTGACAAGTTCACGGTGAACACCTCAAAGGGGGACGGTCAGGAGACTGCGACCGATTTCTTTGTCTCCGGAACCGTGACAACCGGCGGGAAGGAAGAAGAGCTCATTTTTATGAGCATGGAAGATTTGACCGGCATCATCGGCAATCAGGGACCGGATGTCATTGAATGCAGCGTCGAGATGGAGCAGGCGGAATTGAATCAGCTGGTGCGGAAAATCGCCGCCGCAGATTCAAGTCTGCTGTTGCAGGCGGTAAAACGTGTCACGGCTTCCCAGGACACGGTCCTCAAAAAATTGCAGGCCTTGGTCTGGATTGTCACGGTGATTGTCCTCTGCATCATGATGATATGTGTTTCGACGACGATGATGGCTGTTGTGACCGAGCGGAGGAAGGAAATCGGCTTAAAAAGGCCCTCGGCGCATCGAACGAGAGTGTGGTCAAAGACTTTCTCGGTGAAGGTGCCATGCTCGGTGTACTCGGCGGTGCGCTCGGCGCGGGACTCGGTTATCTCTTTGCGCTTCGCGTGAGCCTGAGCGTCTTTTCGCGTACGGTACACTTCCTCTTTGCGCTGGTGCCGATCACCATACTGGTCTCCGCCCTCATTGCGGTGGTTGCCTGCCTGATTCCGGTCAGAAAGACCGTGGAAATCGATCCGGCGCTCGTGCTGCGCGGCGAATAAGTGAGTGGGAGAAGAGAAGATGGATATTTTAAGCTTGCGTAATGTCTCCAAAATCTACGGGGAGTTAAAGGCCCTCGATCAAATCAATCTGACGGTTGAGAAAGGTGAGTGGATTGCAATCATGGGTCCCTCCGGCAGCGGAAAAACGACCATGATGAATATTATAGGCTGCATGGATAAGCCTTCGCTCGGCGAGGTAATTCTGGACGGAACCGACATCACCAAGCGGAGCCAGAAGGAACTGACCGAGGTGCGGCGCGACAAAATAGGCCTTGTGTTTCAGCAGTTCCACCTTGTGAACTACCTGACCGCGCTCGAAAATGTTATGATGGCACAGTACTATCACTCGATGCCGGATGAAGAGGAGGCCATGGAAGCGCTCCGGGAGGTGGGGCTCGCGGACCGCGCAAAGCATCTGCCGAACCAGCTCTCGGGCGGTGAGCAGCAGCGTGTCTGCATTGCCCGCGCTCTGATCAATCACCCGGCGTTACTCCTCGCCGATGAACCGACCGGAAACCTCGATGAGAAGAACGAATATCTCGTCATGGATATTTTCGAGAAGCTTCACAATGCGGGGAGCTCCATCATCGTTGTGACGCATGACCCGGAGGTCGGAGACGAGGCGGAGAGGATGATTGTGCTGGAGCACGGACGCATTGCCCGCGAGGAGAAGAAAGCGGCAGAGACCGGTCATCGCGGAATAAAGGAGGAAGGTAAAGATGAAGAAGAGAATCGCACTGCTTGCGGCATTTATGCTGCTCAGCCTTGCGGCCTGCGGCAAGAAAGAGGGCGCGGAGAGCAAGGACGCGCAGGGCTACAAGGACGGAACCTACAGCGGAGAGGCCGAGGTCAAGGAAGTCGGCGGAACCATAAAACTGGGCATTACGGTCTCGGGCGGCAAAATCACGACTGTGGATATGCAGAACCTGGACCGCGAGGGCAAGGAAAAGGGAGAGGACTACGGAAAGAGCGAGCCTCTGAATCAGGGACTCTACAGCATTGCACAGAATTCGATTCTGGGAACCGATAAGCTCCCGGGCCTTCTTGTCGACAGCCAAGATCCGGACAGCATAGACGCCGTGAGCGGTGCGACGCTCTCCCGCGAAGCCTTTGTGCAGGCGGCCAAGGCTGCGCTGGATAGCGCAAAATAAGGAGTCCCATGCGCATGCAGGATGAAAAGTGGCTCGATGCGCGCGGGCTGGCGCTACAGAACATATGCGTTCGGGGCGGACGTTCCTTTGGGATAGCCGCGCTCTCCGCACTGCTCGCACTCATGCTATTTTTAAGTAGCTTTTGGATGCTGAGCTTAAAAAACGGACTGCGCTCGCTTTCGGGGCGCATGGGGGCGGATTTGATTTTGGTGCCGGAGGGCTATGACAGCAAAATCAGCGGTGCAATACTCCGCGGGGAGCCGAACAGTTTCTTTTTTCACACAGATGTGCTGGAGAAAACGCGGGAAAATCCGGCGGTGGAAGAGGCAGCCCCTCAACTTTACCTGGCTTCCCTGACGGCCGGTTGTTGTTCCTATCCCTTGCAGATTATAGGCCTCGATTTCGACTCGGATTTCTCCGTGGTCCCCTGGCTCAAGGCAAGCGCCAAGCTTCCCCTCGCGGACGATGAGGTGCTGGTCGGCGCGAGCGTAGAGGGGGACTACCGGCATGAAATTCGCCTCTTCGGAAAGACCTATCGCATTAAGGGCAAGCTCGCAAAAACGGGCATGGGCTTTGACACCTCGGTGTTCATGGGAATGCCGGAGGTGCGAAGTTTGGCGCGGGAATACGAGAAATTGCTGGAAAGTCCGATCGGCGCGGATGACAGCCTGATTTCCTCGGTCATGGTGAAGGTAAAGCCGGGCACCGATGTCGATGCGCTGAGAAAGAGCCTGCAGGAGAGCTGGAGCGGACAGGGTGTCTATGTGCTCGCCGCGCAAAATATGATGCGCGAGGTCGCGGGAAATGTGGACCGAATGCTGCTCTATGTCTATCTCTTGATCGGGCTCGTCTGGCTGCTCTGCTGCCTGATTCTCAGGCTGCTTTACGGGGTTTTACTCAGAGAGCGGCGGGCCGAATACAGTGCCCTCTATGTCCTCGGTGCAAAGAAGCGGGAGATTCGCGCCCTGGTCATTCGGGAGAGTATGATGCTCGGTTTCTTCGGTGCGCTTGTCGGCCTTGTCTTTGGGGCTTCGGTGGGACTGCTGTTTTCACCGGCCTTGCAAAACTTGTTGCAGCTTCCTTACCTGGCCCCCGCGCTACCGATTACGGCTGGGCTGATACTGACAGTGCTGCTCTTTGCGGGACTGTTTTCCCCGCTGAGTGCCTATCTCGCGCTTCGAAAGACAGAGCGTGAGGGCTATGGCAGTCTGCTCTGATTCATAAAAAAATCTTTCGAGAATCCTTCGTTCGTCGGACGCAGAATCAACACAAATTTGTGTTAAACTCCGTGTGTTCGGCTGAACGGAGGATTTTATGCACATTTGGACTGTGATGACAGAATGGATACATCAGTTGACTCCTTGGGTCGGAGTCGGGTTGGCGGCGTTGGAATCGCTGTTTCCGCCCATACCGCTGACTGCTGTGGTTGCGGCCAATGTCGCGGCCTTCGGCCCTGTCTTCGGTTTTCTCTATAGTTGGATCGGCTCTGCGTTCGGCAGTGCCCTGGTGTTTTTTGTGATACGCGCAATTGCAACACTGCCCGGGCTTCGTAACTTGCTCGGAAGAGACAAGCTTCGAAAGGCGAGAGGCTTTGTGGGGCGCATGAAGCCGGCGGCCCTGTTCTTACTCATCATGTTGCCGTTTACGCCCTCCTCCTTTGTGAATTTTGCCTGCGGAGTCAGTCACTATGGTAGGAGACGCTATCTTCTGGTTATGTTGCCTGCCAAAGCGGTCATGATTGCATCGCTGTCCCTGCTCGGCGAGAGCTTACAGCGCGCGGCAAATCCTTTCTGGCTGCTCGGCGGCGCGGCTTTGCTTTTACTGCTGTACCTGGTTTCCAAGCGGGTATCGAAACGTCATGACCCGGACGGAGAGAAAAAGTCGCTAGATTGCAAGATCAGGTAGGACAGTCTGAAATAATTCCTCCGGCGAACTGTAATGAAAGGATTTTCGAGGGAGTTGATTGATCCAGTTCTGTATCTCTCTTATCTGCTCATCCGTAACTACATCAAAAGAACTCCCTTTTGGTAAGAACCGGCGAATCAATGAGTTTTGCTTTTCGTTCAGTCCGCGTTCGTAGGCGGAGTACGGATGGGCATAATATATGGGTATCGCGGGAAGCAACTGTGGCAGTGAAGCAAATTCACTGCCGTTATCACTTGTGATGGAGCGAAAGACTTGGCTGAATCGTTCTCCGTACAGCTCTCGGAGCGTTTAAACCTTGCTCGACCGCTTGTGTGTTTCTACCGGGTATCTTTATAATGTGTCGAAATCTGGTGATTCGCTCATCCAGTGTCAACAAAACGGATCGTGACTCCTTTCGACCGACCACGGTATCAATCTCCCAATGCCCAAACTCCTCCCGCTGATTGACTACTTGGGGGCGAGCTTCAATACTCAGGCCATACAGCCGCTTGTGCTGCGGATGTCCCTTACGGTGTTGTTTACGTTTGACCTTTAGCGTGAGATCGATATTTCGAGCTTTTAACAATCCACGCTCAATATAGTTATAAAGTGTCTTGCTGCAAACCAGCTCGGTGAAACAGCCCTTTTCTTTGGCAAGACCGCAAATCGTATCAGGTGCCAGATGCTTTGTCAGTATCTGCTTTACTGCAAAAGACACAAACTTCTTAGCTTTCACCAGCTTCATGGGGCAATGACTATTTCGTCTTCGATGTTCGTAGACACGCTGTCCCGAATCTCCAAAGTACCGAGTGTATGGCTCCAGATTCCGTCCTAACTGCTGTACAGTACCTCTGGCAAGTTCATTATATAAAGTTGACCTTGCAATCCCGATTTCGCGCGCGATGCGACTTTTGGGGAGCTTTAATTGCAGCAGCACTTCAATCTGTGCACGCTTTTCGCGTGTCAGGTGGCGATATTTTCTATTTGTGGTATACTCGTTCTGGGCCATGGCGAACCTCCTGGTGTGTTGGTGTGTGGTAGCTTCATCATACCACGAGTTCGTCATCGGCTCTTTTTTATTGTCCTAGTTCATCTTACAATCATCCGGAGAGAAAAAGTCCGAAAAAGTTTTAAAAAACGCTTGACGCCTTCA